>Ga0181527_1000038_pt1 | contig 130890 bp, 113 predicted proteins | sample PEATcosm2014_Bin_30_FD_119762 | JGI IMG/M metagenome (GOLD analysis project Ga0181527, IMG submission 119762) | Peatland microbial communities from MTU Mesocosm Facility, Houghton, MI, USA - PEATcosm2014_Bin06_60_metaG | ecosystem: Environmental > Terrestrial > Soil > Wetlands > Peat | place...
ACGCCATCATTGCGCTTCGTTGCAACCAGCTCAGCGGTCGGTTCGAGGACTTCTGGGAACGACGCGCGCAGGGTCGTCGAGCAGCCTGAGCCGGGCTCACATCACTTTTCCGTCGTGCACCCTTATGCGGCGACACGCGACGCGTGCGATGCGAGACAGGCAGACACGCGGCGGCTCCTACGACGAAACGAGTCGCTCCTCAGGAGAGCTCTTGGGGGCTTGATTGCAATTCCCATCTGGTTGCCTCACACCGGCACGAGCGGCTCGGCACCGCCCGCCCACGTCAGACGCCGACGATCGACCCGAAGCCCACGAAGGCCGGCATCAAAGGCCGCGACCGCCGCTCGTTGCGGCGGCGATGATTGCGTCCGTGCTGCTGCCAGCGTCGCACCAGCGCAGACCGGGAGTGGCGCGGAACCAGGTGAGCTGGCGCTTGGCCAGGTGACGGGTGGCGCGCGTCATGTGCTCCAGCGCTGCTTCCAAGGTCATCTCGCCACGCAGAAACGCGCCGACCTCGGCGTAGCCGATACTCCGTAGCGGCGGCAAATCAGGGCCGAAGCCGCGCCGCCAGAGAGCACGCACCTCGTCGACTAAGCCGGCGTCGATCATGGCGCGGCAGCGGATGTTGATGCGTTCGTACAGCAAGGGCCGCTCCAACGTGAGCCCGATCGGGATGATCTGCAACCTGTGATCGCTGAAAGCATGCGCGGCTTGCCACTCGCTGATGGGCCGGTGCGTGAGCAGCGCCACCTCGAGCGCGCGCACGATCCGTGCGCGATCGTGCGGATGCAAGCGGCGGGCGGCGACCGAATCGAGCTGCTGCAGACGGCAATGCAGAGCGCCAGGGGTGACAGCCTCTTCCGCTTCGAGCTGCCGGCGCAACTCCGCATCACGGGGCGGTCCTGGAAACAGACCACCCATCAACACCTTCAGATACAGGCCAGTGCCGCCGACGAGCAGCACCGCACGCCGGCGCCCCTGAACGTCGGCGATCGCCTGCAACGCCAACTCGCGGTAACGGGCGCAGTCGAACGGCTCATCGGGATCAACGACGTCGAGCAGGTGGTGCGGCACGCGAACCCGCTGCGCCGGCGTCGGCTTGGCGCTGCCGATGTCGAGGTGGCGATACACCTGACGCGAGTCGGCGTTGACGATCTCCGCGTCTAAACGCTCCGCGACTTGTAGCGCCAGCTCGGTCTTTCCAACTCCCGTCGGGCCGACCAGAGCGATGATTGCTGCGGATCTCACACGCGCTTGAACAGCCGTTCCAGATCGCTGCGCGGCAGCGTGATGAACGCCGGCCGGCCGTGCGGACAGTTGCCGGCGAAATCGACGTTGTCCATGGCGGCAAGCAAAGCCCGGATCTGCTCTGGTCCCAGGCTCTGCCCGACGCGCACGGCAGTGTGACACGCCAGCCGCGCCAAGACGGACTCCGCCGCCTGCGTCAGGCGCCGGGACCGGCCGACTTCGGCCAGCTCCTCCGCCACATCACGTACCAGCGCCGCCGGATCGGCATCACTCAACAACGCCGGCACGGCGCGCACGGCGAAGCTGGTGCCGCCGAACGGTTCCAGCTCGAAGCCGAGATTTTCCAGCGCCGCCAGGCCCTCTGCCAACAACGGCGCCGCCTGTGCCCCGACATCGACGATCGCCGGCACCAGCAGCCGCTGGCCGGCGATGCCGCCGTCGGCGTACGCGCGCCGCAGCCGTTCGAAGGTGACACGCTCGTGTGCCGCATGTTGGTCGATAACTAGCAGTGAGTCGCCGCTTTCGCAGATCAGGTATCCCTCGAACGCCTGTCCAATTACGCGCAAGGCGCCGAAGAAAGCCGCCGGCTTCGGAGCCGCCGGAGAAGCGGAGGGCGGCATCGGCTCAGACCGTCCTCTCGGTGGCGGTGCCGGCTGCGGCGTCACGGGCAGTACGCACGGCGGGACCGGGACCTGAGGCGTTGGCATCGGCGGTGACTGCCCTGGTGAGCGCAACGGCGATTGCTCCGCCGTTGGGTAAGAGTCGAACCGCGGCGGCAGATCCGGACGCCGCGGCCGCAGCGTGATGGTCATCTGTGCCAGCTGGTCATTCGCATCGGAGGACATGGCAGACGGCGCTGCAACGGACGCAACCATCTGGGAACGCAAGCGCTCGCTGACCGCCCGGGTGATCAGGTCGTGCACGGCGCCGCCGCGGCGGAAACGTACTTCAGATTTCGCCGGATGGACGTTGACGTCCACCTCTTCCGGCGGCACCTCGATGAACACCACGGCAGCCGGATAGCGGCCGTGCATCAGCAACGTGCTGTAGCCTGCGACCAGGGCGTGACTCACGAGTTTGTCGCGCACATAGCGGCTGTTGACATAGGTGAAGATCTGGCGCGGCGAAGGAAAGCTGAGATGCGATCCGGTCAGCCACCCGCGGATACTTCCGGCTGCCGCCCGCCCGTGGAACGGCAACATGGTCACAGCGCGCTCGGCGCCGAATACCTGGACGACACGCTCTGAGCCGTCCGGGACCGGAGGATAGTCAATCAATGTGCGCTGGCCGTGGCGCAGAACAAAACCGACCGACGGCCACGCCAGTGCCGTGCGCGTCACCAGCTCGCTGACGTGGCCGACCTCTGTGGCCGGCGCCTTGAGGAACTTGCGCCGCGCCGGGGTGTTGGCGAACAGGTCGACGACCTCGACGCGCGTGCCGGGTGCTGTGCCTGCGGCGCGCACCTCGCCGATCTTGCCGCCACGCACCAGCACCTGGGTGCCGCTCAAATCGCCCGGGCGGCGTGTGATCAGCGTTGCCGTCGAGACGGCGGCAATGCTGGCCAAGGCCTCGCCGCGAAAACCGAGAGTGGTAATGTGAAAGAGATCGTCCACGCTCGTGACTTTGCTGGTAGCGTGGCGTGCAAAGGCGCGCACGGCGTCGTCGGCATGCATCCCCTCGCCATCGTCGGCGACAGCGATTAGCCCGATACCGGCATCTTCCAGCTCGATGCGAATGTGGCGGGCGCCGGCATCAATCGCGTTCTCAACCAGCTCCTTGACCACCGAGGCCGGCCGCTCCACTACTTCGCCCGCCGCGATCTTGTCGGCGACCTCCGGCGACAGCACCCGCACGCGCCCAGCCGGCCGTGCTATGGCACTTGAAGGCAGAAACTCATCATCCATGAGTCAAGTCTCATTCGAGGCTGTCCAAAGCGAACCATGTCTTGGGCGAAGTCGAAAGAAGGGAGCGGCTCGGCGGATCGATGTCCCGAGACCTTGCCTCGCGAGAGCGTCCATGCGCGTCAAAGCACGTAGTCACTGCGCCTGCGCGCCCACCACGCTTCCATTTCAGCGCGCTTCTCCTCAAAGCCTTTGCGCCCGACGAGACCGCAGGTGAAGCGCTTGCTCTCCTCCACCCCTGGCTGATCGAGCGGGTTAATCCGATACAGCCCGCCGGCGAAAACGACCGCGACTTCGAAGAGGTAGAATAACTGCCCGAGCGTAAAGAGGTTGATCTGCGGCAGGGTGATGGTGATCACCGGCCGTTGTTGTTTCAGCAGGGCCAGCTCGGTGGCTTGCTGTTCGAGGTTCAACAACTGCCCCAGACCGACACCGCCGAGATAGCCGATACTCTCGAGGTCGGCGTACGCCGACGGCACCGGCAGCTCCCGCCCGTGGTCTTCGACGCGCAGCATAATGACGATCTTGTCGGCGGGCCCTTCGGCGTACAACTGCAGCTGCGAGTGCTGATCGGTGGCGCCCACGGCGACAACCGGCGTCTGCCCGGTGTGCGCCGGCGTGCCGTCCACCGTGCGTGCCTTTCCTAAACTCTCGGCCCACAGCTGCGCGAACCAAGCGCCAAACGACTGCAAGCGGTCGCTGTACGGCATCATCACCACGATGTTCTGCCCGTGCTGCGTGTCGGCAAGGTACAGCAGCGTCGCCAACAGGTGGGCCGGATGATGCCAGATACCGGCGTCGCCGCAACGGCTGTCCATCCACGCCGCCCCGGCGACAAGCTCGTCTACCTTTAGTCCGGCGAAGGCAACAGCAAACAAACCGACCGAGGTCAAAACCGAAAATCGGCCGCCGACGCCGGCCGGCACCGCGAGATCGCGGAAGCCTTCGTCGTGGACCACCTGCCGCAACGTGCCGCTTTCGGCGTCGGTGCTGACGACGACACGCTTGGCGTAGTCCACCGCGCCCAATTGGCGCAGGAGCAGGTCGCGCACAATGAGGAACTGCGCCATGGTTTCCGCCGTCTCACCCGATTTGCTGATGACGTTGAAGGTGGTCCGTGCGAGATCGAGGTTATCGAGCAGCTGCCCGAAGCTCCACGGGTCGACGTTGTCGGCCACCGCGACGCGCGTGGTCGCGTCCCCGAGCGCCGCGATCAAGGTCTTGGCACCGAGCGCCGACCCGCCGATCCCGAGGACCACGAGCGTGTCACTCTCGGCGCGCACGTCCGTCGCCAACGCCCTGATGCGCCTGAGTGCGTCCTTCTGGTACGGCAGCTCGTAGAAGGGCAGCGCGCCCGCAGCGCGCCGCTCTTTCAGTGATGCGGCGATCTCTGCGGCGCGGGTGGCCAGCATCTCGACCTCCTGGCGTGCCACGCCTGCCCCACCGACGGTATCGGCGATCATGCCGTTGACATCGAGCCGCACGCTCATCGCCTCACGGGCCGCACGGCGACGGTAGTCGGGCATGATGACGTTCCTAACATCGGCTGCTCCCCTTTACAAGAAAGTCACAGCCCAAAGGCCGCAGCCCGTGGCCCGTCGGCGATGCGCGGCGTGTCAGGGCAAAGGGTGACGCGACACCGACAAGACCGTGCGCCCACCGTCCAGCGCGCCGGCTTTGATCTCGGTTTCGCCGAAGCCGGTCAGTACCAGCCGCCGCGCCCGCAATTGACCGTGAAGAACCCGCAACTCGACGCGGATCTTGCCACGCGCCGGCACCTGCCGGCACGTGCCCCACGCGTACCCGTTCGACCAGAACCACATCACCGCCTTGCGTGCGGGGGCGAACGCGATCGTGGCGGCGACGGCGGAGTAGTGAAACCCCGTAACCGCCAGGAACGCCGCCCAACTCGCCATGGCGCGACCGTAATGGTGCCCGCACTCGGCTTCGTCGAACGGGTTGCGTTTGCGGCCATCATAGCGGTCGCGGATGGCGGCGATGCAACGGAGTCCGTCGCGGATCAGTCCCTCGTACAGCATTCCGGCAGCCGCGGTGTACTCGAAACCGGTCATCACTTCGTTGTAGTAGGGGAAAGGCCGTTGCGGTCGTCGCCCGCGTGGGTACGTCGCCATCAGCAGGCCCGATTCGTCACCGAGCGCGAAGCTGCGGAGATGATTGAAGTGGCCGTGAAAGCTGCGCCGGAAGTTGTGGCGCATGATGGCGCGCAAGGTTTGCTTCACATGGCGCGGGTCGTGGAGATACCCGAGACCACAGACGTGCGCCATGTACTGACCCACGAGCTGATCCACGAGGCAGCCTGCGCCGAGCTGCAGCTCATCGAGCCCGGCGCCCATGCCGACGCGCAAACCCGGGGCGATCACGTTAGCGTCTTGCGGCACGCGAATTTCATGTTCGAAGTACTCGCCGTTGAAGAGATGCGTGTCCATCCACGCCCGGCCCCGCTCGAAGAGGTCGCGGCAGGTCGCGGCGAAGTCCGGCTCGCCCACGGCGCGCGCCATTTCTTCCGCCGCGCGCAGCGCGCCAAGATACCAGCCCTGCATCTGCGGGTTGGGGCCGAAGTACTCGACGTCCATGGTGTTGTGTTGGCACCCCTCCATGACGCCATCGCGGTCGGCATCCCAACCGCCGGGGATCCAGCAAAACTCCAGCGCCTTGCGCGCCTGCGGCCAGAGCTCGCGTAGCATCGCCTCGTCGCCGGAAAGCTGCCAGTCGCGATATAGTTTCATCAGACAGCCCATCTGTCCGTCAGCGGCGGCGAACGGAAACCCCTGCGCCTGTAACAGCGGCAGGTTGACGCGGAAACTCATCAGCCCGTTGTCATGCGTGGCATGGGCGAACTCCACCTCGCGCATTGAACGGGCGAGGTCGCCGAAAAGAAACGCGGTGGCATGCTCGTAGTTCCAGACGTGCGTGCACGAGCCGGCACAGGAGCCGGAGTGATCGTGCGAGCCTTCCCACGCAAAAAACCGCCCGTCCGCGGTGCGGAAGCAGGTTTGTGTGCGTAGCGTGCTGAGATTGAAGAGAGCGGCCTCCTTCACGGCGAGCGGGAGGTCGCTCTGGCAGAAGGCGGAGACGAACGTGGTCGTGTCCCTCTCCAACCGGTCAAGTCGCGCAGCGGTCTTCTCGGCCACGTCCCAAGCGTCGGCGTAGCGGGTGCTGTAGTAGTTGCCGACAATGTTGGCGGGGTCCTGGTCCACGGTAGTGAGAGGGGACCAGCCTTGCCGGTTGGGGAAACGCCACGTCAGCAAGAAGGTGACGGCTTTCGTCTGGCGTCGACCGAGCCGGAGTTTCACAGCGAGTGATGCAACAGGAGCGTCATCGCTGGGATTCTGAGGACGATTCTCCAACTCGCCGCCAGCGGAAAAATCGTCCCAGAAATCCAAGATGCAGTCGCCCCATGAAAGTGTAGCCCACGCCATCCGGTAGGTGATACCGGTCGAGGCCGTGGTGACCAGCGCGATGGTGCCCCAACGTTCCGATTGGGGATCGACACCGCGGGAATCCATGAAGATGCCACGCAGCTTGGCGGTTTGGCGATAGGTGTTGCGGTTGTCTTTCGTTCCGGTCGGGAGGTCGACGTCGCCCCACACGCGCGTGGTGGTCGAACCGTCGGATCCGATGAAGTTGGGAATGCTGCCGCACACACTAACGGTGACGCGGCGGCGGGTCTTGTTGGTGAGGATGTAACGGAGCACCGCAACGGGGATGCCGCTGTCGTCAGCGTTGCCGGGAATGAGCGGGTTGAAGGCCTGGAGACGGACATCGACCGCTACGGCCGGATCAGAGAGAAAGACCTGACCGAATGGGTACGCAGTAGCGAAGGACGCGCGCCGGAACCGGGGCAGGCCGTGGTTGCCGGTGCGGCAGCCGCGCGGCCCCTCGTACTCGGTGGTCTCGAGGGGACCTTCCAGCGCGCGTGTGACGGCGGGTGCACCGTAGGGCTGAGTATAGAGCGTGAAGACAGGTGGCACGACGTTCATGACGTACGCGGCGTACCCAGGCAGGAATCCCTTGGCGGGCCGGTTCATGATTTCCCAGTCGCGCAGGTCGCCACGCCCACCAAGCGAGACGGTTCCAGTACCGATGCCGCCGAGGGGCAGGGCGACGTGGCCGAGATGGTCCTGATCGTAGGTGCGAAGGATAGGCCAAGGATTTCGCTTCATTGCCTTGCTCTAGTAGTTACTAGGCCGTTCTCACTTCCAGTCCAACGCTCGCACGGCCGTTGGCATGTGGAGAGTAGCTTGTCCCGGCGTACCGTCAACGTCTTCGATAGCTGAAAGGGTGCAGCGGTACCGTTGGCGTCGCCGCGGTGATCAACTCGGTGACCAGTTGCGCCGTGATGGGCGCCAGCAGAATCCCATTTCGATGATGCCCCGTGGCCAGCAGTACGTTGGCCAAGCCAGGCAGGGGCGCGATGATCGGACGGCGGATCGTCGGACAGGGTCGCAGCCCCGCCCATGTCCGCACCGGTGCCGCACCATCCAGTCGCGGCACCATGAGCGCAGCGTTGGCGAGCAGGGTCGCGACGCCTTCGGCCGTGACCTGCTTATCGAAGCCGACGAACGCCACCGTGCTGCCGACAAGCACCTTTCCAGCGCGCGGCACGAGGTAGCCCATCTCTGCCGAGACGGTGTGGTGCAGCTCCCAATTTTCGCACTGGAGTGCCAGCATTTCGCCACGTGCAGGACGCAGTGGCACCTTGACACCGAGGCTGGTGAGCAGCTCGCCCGACCACGCACCGGCGGCGACCACGACGACCCCGGCCTCGACGACGCCCGAGTCTAGGTGGAGCTTTACAGCATCGCCTACCGGCGATATCGCCTGCGCCGCGGCGCGCAGTCGGAACTCCACGCCCCGACGCTGCGCCGCGGCGACCAGCGCCGCGACCAAGCGTTCGCTATCGACGCTACGATCATCCGCAAAGAACGCACCACCGCAGATATTCGCACTCACGCTCGGTTCCAGCGCCCGCACTTCTGAAGGCGTGAGCCACTCGCACCGTAGTCCCTGCTGCACGCGGTGCTCTATTAGTTGGTGCAACCCTTCTGCTTCCGCCGTCGTGAAGGCAAGCGCGATCAGCCCCTCGCGCCGATATCCCAGGTCGATGCCGGTCTCTTCCTCCAACGCCGCGACCAGCGCCGGGAACATCGCGGCGCTGCGGCGGCGCAAATCGAGCAGCGCCCCTTGCCGCGCCCGGCCGCTCGACACCGCAAGCACACCGGCAGCTGCATTCGACGCTTCGCAGCCCGGCGTGCCGCGTTCCACCACCACGACGCGCAGCTTGGTTGAACGCGCCAGATAATAAGCGATGGCGGCGCCAATGACGCCGGCCCCTACAATCGCGACGTCGGCGTGGCGCGTTACGGTCATGGCGTCAGTATTACGCAAGCTGTGCGTGAAGGGTAGCAGAGAGTGGGTTGTGAACCCAGCATGCGCCTGGTATTTTCATTATCAATGCTTCGTGCAGATTTTCACCACCACATCAACACCGATCCGTGCGACGGCAGTTTCGTTCGCCATTCCGCCGGGGCGCTGATCGATCGCGCCGCCGCCATCGGTCTCGACGTCCTAGCGATCACTTGCCACGACTCGGTTCCGTACGATCAGGGAGCGACACGCTACGCCGCGGAACGCGATATCCTGCTCCTGCGCGGCATGGAGGCCACGGTTGACGGCCATCATGTGCTGCTACTGAATTTTCGCGAGTTCCCTCGTGGCGTCTGCACCATGGCCGACGTCACGGCGTGCAAGTCGTCGGATGCCATGGTGATCGCTCCGCACCCGTTTTATCCTGCCGCAGCGGCAGGAGGTGACTTGCTAGTGCAAGATGGCGCTGTGTTTGACGCGATTGAGTTCTCCGGCCTGTACACGCCGCTAACCCAGGGCTTCAATCGCCGAGCGCTGGAACACGCACGCAAGGCCAACCTGCCGGTGGTCGGGAATTCCGACACACACTTCCTGTGGCAGCTGGGGCGCACGTACACGCTCATCGACGCCGCGCCGGAGCCCGCCGCCGTGCTTGAGGCTGTTCGCCACGGGCGGGTGCAACTGGTGACGCAGCCGCTGAGCTGGGTGCACCTCATGCGGTTCATTTTGGAGTCGCATTCGACGGTGCATACCCTACGGGACAGTCTGCTCTACATGTTCCAGGTGCTACAGCGCACCCGGGTGCGGCGCCAGCCGGCGCCCTATGCTGCGGTGCCGGTGACGGCGCCGGTCCCGCGTACCCCGGAGGTCCGCGCCGAGCGCCGTTGAGGACGACGCGGGCCAACCTCGATCCCAACCGCGAGCGTGAGGAAGCGGCCAGCTACCGCGGCCGGCGCATTTTGCGATAGTAGTCGCCGCGCTGCTTGCACAGCTGTTTGAGGCGTTCGTCGGCTTCGCGCGTGAGCCGCGACTTACGGTTCAAGAGGTGGTAAACACCCAGCAAGGCCGTCGCCAGTGCCAGCCCGGCGAAGGGATGATCCCCGAGGTACCGCACGACAACTTGGAACTGATCCATAGCGTTCCGCCGCTTCCATAGAGTAAGGCCGACAAGGGAGATCTACAAGGGCAAATTTTCTTCGTCGCGCGGTGCCGCTGCTGGGCGGGGTGCCATGCCGTTATTACTACATCGATTCACAACCCGAGCCCGACCAGCAACTCGGTCGGTGGCCGAAAGCTTCTCAACGGCCACTGCAAGGCTTCGTCGATCTCGGCAAGCATTGCCGGCTTGTCGTGCGGTATACGGCCACGTACGTCGAGGAAGTTGGAGACGTGGTCCGAGAGCAGCGTCGTCGGTCCTTCGAGGTGTTCGACCAGCAGCCGGGTTTCCTGCAACGCCTGATGTGCAGATAACAAGGTCAAATCGCCCGCCCTCCAGCGGTCGTGCCAAGGCGTGTCCGGCTGTGGCACGAACGTGCGCAGGCGAACGAAGGTCGGTGGCGCCGCATTGAGAACGCGAGCGCTACCGAGCGCGTGCTCGCGCCAGCGTTCTGCACCTGCAACACCGACCATGAGGTAGACCGAGAGCTCGATGCCAGCGCTCATCACGTGCCGGTAGGCCTCAATCGCCTGCTCCGGCGTGACTCCCTTGTTGATCGCCTGCAAGGTGGCCGCATCACCGGATTCCAGACCCGAGTGGATGCGGCTGATGCCGGCGGCGGCCACGCGTCGCCATTCCTCCCCCGTCTTCTTGACCAGAAACTTTGCCGATCCGTACACCGTGATCCGGCGCAGGCGCGGAAAGCGCGCGCGGGCCGCTTCGCCGATCGTCGCCAGCTTTTCAGTGGGCAACACCGCAGAGTTGCCGTCGGCGAGGAATATAGTTTGCACACGATCAGGGCCGTACACCGCCAAGGCGATGTCGAGGTCTTCGATGATCTCCTCTATGGGCCGCACCCGGAACTTGCGGCCCTTGTACATGGAGCAAAAGGCGCACTTGTTGTGCGGACATGCCAGCGTCGCCTGGATGATCAGCGACCCGGCTTCACTCGGGGGACGATACACAACGCCCTCATAGCGCATATTCAGCCTCTCGTAGTGCGTCACACGGCCGAAACGTGTGTGGTCTCGACCCACTTGGATACATACACCGGCAGGCCGCAGATGTGTAGCGTCCCCGCCGAATCCGCTCTCGGACTTCTGCAGCGGACGCAACACCAGTTGTTACAAATGCCCGACACAGTCCAGCGCTTCCGCGTACCAGGCTTCGTGATCGCGCGCCAGAATATGGATCGAGCCGAGCGCAACACACAGCTGGCGACGGTGCACTTCGTCCACCCCGAGCAGCTCCGAGACAATGGAGCGGATCACGCCTTTGTGCAGCACGAACAGCAGCTCGCCCGTAGGCGCCTGCGCCAGGACTCGGTGCAGCGTGCGCGCCACCCGTTCATGGAAGTCACGGCTGGACTCGCCTCCGGGATACACGAATTCGCCATGGCGCACTTGCCACTGCGCGTACAACGCCGGCTGCCGCTCCCGGATCTGTTCGGCGGTGAGCCCCTCCCACTCACCAAAATCGATCTCGTCGAACCCGGCCAGTGGCGTCACCGGCTGCGCACCGCCGGTAACGATCCGCGCCGCCTCGGCGCTGCGCGACAATGTGCTGCTGTAAGTGGCGACAAAGCTTTGCGAGATCAAGGCGCCGCGCACCCGTTGCATCTGGGCGCGCCCGAGTTGGCTCAGCGGCACGTCGGTGCGGCCGTAGTAACGGATGCTCGATTCGCCCTCGGTCTCACCGTGGCGCACGAGCGTCAGGCGCGTCGGCTCGCCGGCGCGTCGGCTCACCTGCGTGCCCCCACCTGGTGCTCGCTCGGATAGCCGAAGATCTCACGGGCCGCCGCTGCTGTACGTCCCGCCACCGCCTCCGGTACGAACACGTACAGGCGCCAGAGGCCGGCGTAGCGCGCTTCCAACGCTTGGATTTCGGAACTTGGCTGGCCGTCGACGACGTTGAGCGAATGGATCCCCTTCGGCGTCCGCACCAGAACCGCAGCCTCCTTCATCACCGTCATAGCGGGACAGTAGAGGATGACTTCCGAGGGCTCGCACCCGGTCTCGCGCGCCAATATCTCTTCGGCCTCGCGCCGATTGTGCGCCGATTCGTGGAAGCGTTCGACCAGCCCTCGCCGCTCCTCCGCTGGCACCGTCAGCGGCGAGATCACGTAGCCGCGCTTGAGCAGCGCGCGCCGCTCCAGGCGGTCCGCCAGGCCGGCGATGCGCGGGTCGGGAAGCGCCGCTGTGGGAATCTTATGCAGTCGTTGCAGCAGCGTCCAGTCGTTGAGCCGCAAGAGCTCGTCTTCATCCAAGGCGCCGTGTTCCCGCGCCAGTTCGACCGCTTTGGAGATCATCGCACCGGATGTGACTTTGGCGTGGTGGTAGTAGACACGTTCGGTGAGGAAGTAGCGCAGGCGCAGAAGCTGCACAGTTTCGGAACGGGCGTCCGGCCGCTCCATACCGTGCTTCGTCATGTCGACTACCAGTTGACCGTCTTCGACGCAGAAGTAACGAAAAATGCGGTCATCGTAGCTTGCCGCTAGGCCGGCAAAGTACGCATCGCGCCGCAGGTAGTCGAGCAGGTCCGCGTCGACGGTGCCGGCGACCACCTCGCGTGCCCAGGGCGGCACGGCCGCCGCACTCGCGGGCGCCCCGAGCAGCGCCGCCAGCGGCTCTCTGAGTCCAAGCGCCTCCAGGAGCGCCCCCAATCGGCCGGCAAACAACTTCACCAACCGCGTGCCCTTGTCGTGCCGCGGAAACAGACGGCGCTCGTCCTCCAGCGTGTGCCCGAAGGGCACGTGAGTGACGTCATGCAGCAACGCCGCCACCCCGATCAGTTGCTCCAGCTGCTGGTCCACTGCCGTGCCCGCGTCCCGTACGGCGGCGATGATCCGCTTGCTGAGCGCATTCACACCGAGCGAGTGATCAAAACGCGTATGCAGGCACCCCGGATACACCAGGCTGGCGGTGCCGAGTTGTTTGATGCCGCGCAGCCGCTGCAGCTCCGGTGAATCGAGCACCTCCTCCTCGACCGGGTCGAGGGAGATGTCACCGTGGATGGCATCGCGAATGAGCATAGCACCCACGATACCCTTGCCGGCGGCGCTCGTCGAACCGCGGCGGCCGTGTTCCTATGACCTCATTCGACAGGTTTCCTCTTCCTTCGACTCATTGCTGGCCGCTCTCCCCTCAGGTAAGGTCCGGCCGATGCTCGACCTACTGAATCGGATCGCTGGGATGCTCGTGCTGCGGCCGTACGTGTTCGTGTTCTTCGCAGTGTATCTGGTCGCGGCGGTGAGCAAGATGGGGTGGAAGAAGACGCTGGTGTTCACGCTGCTCGCTTATAGCGTAGCCTTTGCCGCGGAGTTTTCATCTACACGGACGGGATTCCCGTTCGGCCTTTACCACTACGTGGACACCACTCGCGATCGCGAGCTGTGGATTTCCAACATTCCGTTGTGGGATTCTCTCTCGTTCACTTTCCTGTGTTACTTGGGCTTCAGCTTGGCGGTGCTGACGTACTCGCCGTTACTAATCCGCCGGGGCGATATGCAAGTTGTGGACGCCTGTGAGATCCGCGAGTCCCGCCGCGTCCTGGTCACCGCGACGATGTTGGTGACGCTGATTGACGTGGTGATTGATCCACTCACGGTACGCGGCGATCACTGGTTTCTGGGCAAGATCTACTATTACCCAATTGCCGGCATCTACTTCGGCGTGCCCATCAGCAATTTCATCGGCTGGGCTATGGTTAGCGCGATCACCATTTCTCTGTTCCAGTGGTTCGAGCGCCGCCAGTGGCTCAGCTCCGACCGGGTGCGGCCCGCCGGCGTGCGCCATCTGCCGTTCGCTGGTCTCATCGAGCCGCTTCTGTACCTGAGCGTGCTGCTGTTCAATGTCATCCTCACCTTCGTCATCGGCGAGAGTCTATTGGGCATCATCGCCGTCATGATCTATCTGCCGGTCGGTGTGTTGTTCACCGCGAACTTCATCGATCCGCGCCGACGGGCCGATGCAACGCAGCTGGCCACGCACCGCTACGACTTCCCGCACTCGCCGATCACTGCACTATGGGGTTGAGTGAGCGGCCGCATCCTCACGCCTACGGGAGAACACCGGTGTGGCACTCACTGCAGTTCATCTCTTGCCACGCGCCGCCGATGTCCTCGGGATGCTCGAACGTCAGCCCCCCTGGCTCGGTGGAATACGCGAGCTGCTCGCGCTTCCCTTGCGCCAGAATGATGTGGCACGCTCCGCACTCCTTGGTGATGATCTTCCCGCCGGCGTTCTTATGCGATCCGTCGTGGCAACGGTAGCAGCCGGAGAACACGAGGTGGCCGACATTATCCGGGTAGATGTCCCAGCGCGCCTTCATCCTGGGGAAGAAGTTCTCCCCGTAGATTTCCTGCACTGCGGCGACGGCATGCGCGATCGCGTCGCCTCGAGTCCGCAGCACCTCGGGGTATTTATCACGGTAGAACTCCGTCACGCCGGCGTCGATGGCGCCCAGCGCCGCCTCGGTGGACTCGTACGTTGCTGCCAGCAACTCCACGGCGGTGCGCTTGATGAACGGCAGCGTCGCATCGATCCTACCCGTATCCATCGCGAGATTCACCGCGTAGCTCGGTGACTGGAGAATGTGGGTGGGGCGGTCATGGCAGTCCATGCAGTCCATTGTCCGGATCTGCGCGCGCGAGACCTCTTCCTCGGAGAGGGGGGCGTCGGTGGAAACGTATTCGGCAACCTCGCCGGTCTTCAAGTTGGTCATGCGCACCCAGGGTATGTGCTGCCGCTGTTTGTCGGTGGCGATGTACTCCAGGCGATTGGCGATGTTCATGTGCCAGTGAATCCCTTCGGTTTGCCCGGTCGTCGGGCTGCCACCGCCGGTCTTGATGAGCAGATTGATTTCCCAGCGCGTGTTCTGCTCGTCGGGGAGAAAATGCACGAGCTGCTTTTGTTGGCCTCCGAAGAATTGCTTGGGCCAGTGGCATTGCTCGCAAGTCTGCTGCGCCGGGCGCAGGCTGTGGATCGGCGCCGGAATCGGGCGTGGATACTTGTTGAGCGTGACCGCATACACTTGATACATGCCCGACAGCTTAGATTTGACGTACCAATCGGCTCCGGCACCCACGTGGCAGTCGACGCAGCGGACCCTCGCGTGGGGCGAGTGTTGGTAGGTGGTGTACTCCGGCTTCATCACTTGGTGACACAGCGCTCCACAGAAGGTCACGGATTCGGTGGATTCGTAGACTCCGTAGCTGCCAAAGACGGTCAGGAAGAGTAGGAAAACCGAGCCGATGATGAAGACCACCGTCGCGTTGCGGTACCCCGGATCGTTCAGATCGATGACTGGAAATCGCAGGATGGACGCGGTGCCCGTTCGCGTAAAGTGCCGGCGTTCGATGAGCATACCCACTGGAATGAGCAGCAGACCGAATAGCAAGACAGCAGGCACAAGGACGAAGATGAGTAAGCCAGCATAGGGGGCCTGAGCAGCGCCCGTCGTCGTGTGGAGAATCACCAGGAAGCCGAACACCAGCAGCGCCAACGTAGAGATCGTAGCGCCCACGTAGCTGACGCGGTTATGAACAAGCTTGGGGAAGATCATGGGTCCAGAGAGTTTTCTGCGCGTCTAACCAGTCCAGCCAGCTCGGCGCGGAGCTTCCCCGCGAAGTAGGCGACCATGCCGGCGTCAGCCATAGCCATGTCCAGTTGGCGGGTGTGTATCATCAGGTAGCCCAGGGCCCGTACGCTGTCGAGGGCCTCGGCGTCGCTCAAGTGGTCCCGGCGCGCTCGCGCGGCGTCGGCACGGATGGTCACAGTGAAGCCAATTCCCTCCAGCGGTTCGGACATGAGATGGAGGCGGGCCTGTTTGCGAGCCATGTCGGCCCCGCCGCCCTGGAACGTGAACAACACGAAGTTCTCCTCTGGATCCGGACCCGCGAGGACCTCCACCGTAGCGAAATGAGCCCCCAGCCGCGACTGTAGGTTCATGAAGTCGCACCCCACCAAGAAGTAGTTGCCCTCCTCCCAGCCGGCGCCGCTCTCCAGCTCCGGCCGCATAGTCGACTGCACGATGACCGAAGCCAGCCCGGAGCCGGTGACCGGCGGCCCGTCCCAGGACACGGCCAGCATACCCTGCCACAGAGCCAGCCAGGGTCGACTGGCGATCTGCTCCAAGCGCACGTACTTGCCGCTCACCTCTTCCGTGAAGCCGCCGCCGACATCGATGAGCCGCCACTGCATAGGGGCGTCGCAATAGAGCTGCCTAGCGCCAGCCACAGGGAATGCTTGCCCGTCCAGACTGAAGATCTCGTGCACCGCCTGCTCATGACAGAAGCGGGTCAGGTCGTGCAGCGTGCGGCAGTTTTCGACCCTGAACTGCGAGGAGGCTGGGTCCAAGAGGTTCAGAGGCACGGTCAACGCAATGAGTTGCTCAAGGGTACGCCGGAGGGGAGTTTGCGGAGGAGACACTGCCGGCCGCGCTCTCAGCAGCCCCTCTACACGGCCTGGGTAGACGGCCCGCCGATCCGCATCCACGGTGACCAGCTCTCCCGGCTGGAGGCGCTCCAAATCCGGTCCCAAGCCCAGAAGCGCCGGCACCCCGAACTCCCGCGCCACGGTGGCTAAGTGGCCGGCCACCCCGCCCTGGCCTGCCACCAAGGCCGTGGCCCACCTAAGGAGAGGAGCCCAACGTGGCAGGGGCCGCTCTACAACCAACACCTGCCCGGCTTGGAAGATCAGGGCATCGTGTCCGGTGTGCACCCATTGCACCACTCCGGCGGCCGCCCCCGGCGCGGCGGTGAGCCCGCCGCTGATGATGGGATCGGGCAGCCCATCAACCAACGGCTGAGCTACTGCTGAGGCCTGGCGGTGCAAAGGGCGACATTGCAAGTACACCAGTCGCCCTGCTTCACTTAAAGCCCACTCCAAGTCCTGAGGCCCACCGAAGGCCGCCTCGACCTTTTTGGCTTGGCTCGCCAATTTCAGGGCCAAGTCATTGCTGAGCGGGCTCGTGTCCCTTAGCTCCGACGGCAGCGCGGCCGACAGCACGCCGCTGGATGGGTCGCATTGGTAGAAACGGTCCTGGCGGCCCGTCCGGCGCTCCAGGGCTCCCCCTTCGGCGTCTACGAGAATCTCCTCGGCCTCCACGGAGCCGTCCACTACACCCTTGGGCAAGCCCCAGCAAGCACTGATGCGTACCCTGCCGTCGGCCGGGTCCAGAGGCGAGGCGCTATAAACCACCCCTCCGGCCTGGGCCGGGAGCATCACCAGGCAGCCCACAGCCATGGCGAGGTCTTGGTCTCTAAGACCATAGTGGTGGTAGTAGCTGAGAGCCTGCGGGCCGTAAGCGCTGGCGATTACTTCGCGGTAGGCCTCGCCCAAGGCGGCGGGCGCAACGTTCAGCTCGGTGCGGAATTGGCCGGCAAAGGAAGCAGCGCCCACGTCCTCGCCCAAGGCGCTAGAGCGCACCGCAAGCCTCAACTCAGGACCGTGGCGCTGGGCGAGCCGCTCGCAGGCGGCGGCCATCTCGCGATCCAGGTCAGCGGGTAGCTCGCCCTGGGCGAACAGCCGTTGCAACGCCGAGCAGGCGGAAAACAGCTCATCCACTTTGGTCACACCCTTGATCTGCAACAGCCGATTGATCTCAGCGCGCAGGCCGTTGTGCTCCACGAAGCTGTTATAAGCCGCAGTGGTTATCACAAACCCGTCGGGCACCTTCAGCCCCAGCCGGTTGCCCAGTTGTGCCAGTGTGGCCATCTTGGGGCCGGCCAGCTCATCAGACCCAACGCACAGTGCACCCAGCTCAACCACGAGGGGGCCTTGGGGCAAGGGCCGCTCTCCGGCGACCAGTTGGTCCAGCTCCTGTTTCAGGGCGTTGAAGCGCTCCATAAGCGCGGGGTAGCGTTTGGGGGCAAGCCTCTCCAGTTCTTGGATCATGGCCAACACGCTCACCGCCATTTCGGTGGCCGCCGAGCGCAGGCGGGCCATGGCGACAAGTTCAGGACTCTGTTGAGCCCCTTGAAGTTCGGCCATGATGGTCAGTGCCCGGCTGTTGGCCTTGAGCAGGTTGCGGTAGCTCAGGAACCGCCTTGCCAGGCGGGCGCGCAACTCGGCCAGCGCCGCTTGATCCTGGGCGCCGAGACGGCCGCTGAACAGAGACTTGAGCAGATTGCCCAAGCCGAGCATCCGGTTGCCTCCAGCCAGAGACCGGGCCTAAGAGAAAGCCCGGCGCATCAGCTGTCCGCGCTCTCGGGCATCCCGGATACGTTCGATCAAGTCGTCCAGCTTGACCGGCTTGATCAGGTAGTCAAAAGCCCCCAGCTCCACACCCTCCACCCCGGACCCCACCGAGGCGTGGCCGGTGAGGAGGATCACCTCCACTTTGGGGTCGCGGTCCTTGATAGCCTTGAGGGTCGCAATGCCGTCCATGTCGGGCATCTTCACGTCGAGCACCACCACCTCAGGCGGGTCCTCAGCCACGAGTTTGAGGGCCTCCATGCCGGTGTCAACTCCCCGCGCGTCCAACCCCCGGCGTTGAAGTCGGCGCACCAGCGATTCCAGAAAGTCGCGCTCGTCGTCCACGACCAGCACCTTGCACTGGCTCATTGCTATTCTCCTTCCGGCCGTGTCAGCCCGTCCCTGACCCCGCGATGGGCAGGCTGGCGATGAACGTGGCCCCCTGACGGGGCGGGCTCTCGAACGCCAGGCTACCGCCCATTTTCTCCATGATGGAGTGGCTTATGGAAAGCCCGAGCCCGGTGCCTTGCCCCGGCGCCTTGGTGGTGAAAAAGGGATCGAAAACCCGTTCGCCCACCTCGGGCGGCACGCCCGGCCCACTGTCGGTTACCCTCACTTGCACGAAGGTGCCGTCACGCGTGGTGGCGATCACCAACCTACCGTTCTGGCCTGCGGCGTCAATGGCGTTGTTCAGCAGGTTCAGCAGTACCTGCTGCAGTTGGGCGCGGTCGGCCGGGATGAGCGGGAGGCCCGAATCCAGTTTGAGTTCCACAGCCAGGTTGTGGAAGCGCGCTTCCTTCTCGACAAAGGAGAAGGATTCTTTGACCACCTGGTTGACGTCTAGCTTCTCCAGGGTTGGCTCCGTACTGCGAGCGAACTTGAGCATGCGGTGGGTCACACCTCGAGCCCGTTCCACTTGGCCGAGTATCTTGGTGAGATTGTCTCGGCAGATATTGCCTTCCGGCAGCTGCGCCAGCACCTCAGGCTGCAAGATGTCTCCCAGCTCGCCGGCCAGCTCACCGATGGCGGCCAGGGGGTTGTTTATCTCATGCGCTACGCCAGCGGCCATGCGGCCCAAGGATACCAACCGAGCCGAGTGGGCCACTTGGGCGTCCAGTGCGGCGCGCTCACGGTCGTTGGCCTGGAGCTGCTTGATGAACAGCCGCACCAACAACAACACCAAAGCCAGGATGAGCAGGTTGGCGGCCCACACGATGGCCATGTCCACCCGTCTCGCCTGGCTCAAGGGTCCCGGCATCTCTCGGGGGTCCTGATCCACCACCAACAGCCAAGGCATGCTCGACAGCCATGTAAACGCCGTAAACAGCGTGCGCCCGCCCGGAACCTGCCGCTCCACGACCGTGTTTCCCGGTGGCACCGCCTCAATATTGAAGTCGGTGGGCGTAAGGATTCCCCCAGCGAAGCGGCTTGGGGTCTGCAATTGTCCGCGTGAGTTTACGATGTAGGCGTCGCCACTGAGGCCCACCTGGGCGCTGCGGACAAGGCGGTTGAACACCTCAGAGTCTATGGTGGCCCGCAGGATCCATGTCTCGCCTTCATCCTCCTGTTTCACCGCGATCACGAAGTGGGGCACCTTGCGTACGCCGAGAAAGACATCGCTGACATGCACCCCCCGGAGCATGACCTGCTGGAACCACTCCGCGTCGCGGTAGTTCTGGTTCTGCAGGGGATAGGGTCCCACATAGGACCTGTGGTTGCCCGAGGCATCGATGACCCCTAAGTCCAAAAAGGTCGAGGTGCGGCGGTTGAGCACTTGGAGGGCCTTTGTCAGCTCGCGCTGGTCGCTAAGTCGGGCCAGTTGGCCGGAATGGGCCAATACCTCCAGCACGGCAGTACGCTCGGCTAGGAAGAGCTCGATGGCCTCGGCGCGGTTGACCGCCCGTACCAGCATCTCCTCCTTGAGCTTCTCCTGGTTGGCACTGACGAAGTAGTAGTAGATCCCGACCCCCAACAGGTTGAGGGGCAGAAGGGCCACCACGAGGCCGACCAGGGTCATGCGCCGAGCAAGCTGGGAGTAATGCTTGATCACGAACCGGACTCCACGTTGCCAGATGTGGTGAGATTGTAGTCGCCCCTGCTGAAAGCCTCGGCCAGCCATTCCACCATGTGCGGCCCCTCCATCAGCATGTCCAACTGGCGGGTGAAGAGCACGAACCGCCCGACTTCTTCAAGAACGCGCGCGATCTCGTCTAGCCCGCGCTTCTTCAGGAAGGCGTTGACCGCGTCACCAGTGCGCTCGGCGTTGAAGCCTAGGCCGTCGAGGATGCGCTGCACCAGCACCGCCCTGAGCGAGCGGCGATCCTCCGTGGCCGCGCCCCCATGGAATCGGAAGCTCACATAGTTGTCATTCAACCGTTGACCGCAATAGCAGTCCAAGGCCGTAAAGTGGTAACCCACCCGGCAGTTGAAGTTGAGGTACTCGGCGCCCAGAATAGCGTATGCTCGGCCACCCATGCTGCGCTGACCGGCCTCCTGAGGCGGAGCCAAGAGTGAGCCGCTGAAGACCGAGGCCAGACCTTTGAGGGTCACCGGTCGGGGAGACTTCCAGTCGATGCGCTGGTCGGTGAGCCCCTTCAGGAAGGCCGCGCCCGGTTTGGATTCCACGGCATCGAGTCCGGGCCTTTCCCCCGCGTCGGCACTCAGCCCGCCGCCCAAGTCGATGATCCACAAATCAAAGGGCAGCCCAACCTCCAGACGGCGGGCTTCTCCCCCTGCCCTCTGTCCCACCTCGTCGCCCAAGCGGAACATCTCCCTGAAAGACATCTCATGCATGAACCGGATCAAGTCGTGGAAGCTTTTGCAGTTCTCGGGCCGGAACTCCGGGGCCTTAGGGTCGGTGAGATTCAACCGGGTGATGAGCTGAACCGCCCTGAGCGCCAGGGGAAGCGCCTGCACCCTGCTGGCGGCGGCCTCAGTGGTGATCTTCTGGTCCAGCAATGCACCTACCCTGCCGGCGTAGACCTTGCGGTTGCCTGCGTCCAGGGTGATCTCCAAACCTGGAGTGAGGATTTCCAACGCCCCAGGCACGCCCAATAGCGCCGGCACCCCGTACTCCCGAGCGAGGGCGGCCAAGTGCCCAGCGACACCACCCACCTCGGTTATCAGCGCCGCGGCCGCAGGCAGCAGCGCCGCCAGGGCCGGGGAAGACTCCCTAGCCACCAGTACCGCGCCGCTGGGAAAGCCAGCCATGTCGTCCATCCCGCGCACCAGATGCACCGGCCCACAGGCGGTGCCCGGCCGGCCGGTCTGCCCGCCACTTAAGATCACGGGCGCGGTCACACTGACCTGAGTGGGGCTGGCCGGGCCCTGCACCACACGCAAGGGCCTAGCTTGCAATATCCACAGGTGTCCCTGGCTGTCCCGAGCCCACTCCACATCCAAGGTCTGGCCCAGGACGTTCTCGATGCGGGAGCCCATGGCAGCCAGCTCCTGGATAGCGTCGGCCGGCAGCACTTGTCCGCCGGCCTGCTCCAAATCAAGCTTCCGGCGTTGTACCCCTTCCGGCCCCACCACCAACATGTAATCTCTTCGGCCCGAGTGACGCACGGTGTGGCCGGCGTGGGGGCTCCGATCCACCGCGTAAACGTCCGCGTCCAGCGATCCGTCAACCAGCCCCAGTCCGAGGCCTGGGACCGCGCTGATCACGGCCTGTCCGCTGCCTCCAGCCAGGGGATCGACGGTGTAGAGCACTCCACTGGCTGCCGGTTCGATCATGACCTGCACCAGCACGGCCATCTCAGCGTCCAAATCCGAAAGCCCCTGCCTTTGTCGGTAGGCCAGCGCCTGGGGAGAATACAAGGAGGCCACTACCGCCAGATACGCCTCGGACGCGTCGTCTGGGCGCACCCCCAAGCGGCTCGTGTAGAGCCCCGCGAAGGACGTGTTGGTGTCCTCGCCTAGAGCGCTGGAGCGCAGCGAGAGCGCAGCTCCGCCTTGGGCGGAGCTCAGCGCGCGGCACCGTTCCAGCAGTTCAAGTTCCAGATCCGCCGGAAGCTTGAGCGTGGCGAACTCGGCCTGGAAGCGGCGTGACCGCTCTTCCACGGCAGCCACATCGCCTCCCTCCGTCAGCATGGCCACCTGCCGTAGCCGTGCCCCCAGTCCAGTTTCGGCCATCACGCGACGGAAGGCCCCCGTGGTTATGACCAGCCCCTCCGGCACCGGCAGCCCTTGCTTGCGCAGGATAGCAAGGTTGCCGGCTTTGGCTCCGGTCAGATGATCCAGTCCAGGCTCCAAGGCATCCAGGGGAAGGAAGGTCGAGGCGACCGCGTCTTGGGCCTCGGTGGCCAGCAGCGCGTCTATCTGGTGGCGCACCTCGTTGAAGGGTGCCAACAGGGATATATAACGGTCGCCGGATATCAGGTTCAGATGGCGGATCATCAGAAAGACCTTTGCACTGGCGGCGATGTAGCGGGAACGCAGAAAGTCCACCCCCAATACACCAGTCCGCTCCAGCGCACTCTGGATCTCAGCGATGATCTCCAACACCTCGTTGTTGGCCCTGAGAAGGTACTGGAACTCCTTGAAGCGAAGCTTGAGCTGCACGAAGTCCGGACCAGACCGCCGCGAGGATCCGCGCAGGGTGCGCCAAGCCCTTGTAAAGCGGTTGGTCACGACCGTGACCTTCTCCGCCCTTAGCCTCTACGGCACGGGCTCTGGTCGGAGACGCTGTCGAGGGCGCCGAAGAGCCCCACTGGCCGACAAAGCCGCTCCCCTGGAGCAGGGGGACGCTCGGGAGCCCAACGCCTGAGTGACCAGCGAGCAGCCAACACCGTCACCAGGGCACAGGGCACGAACACCTGGCTGAAGCGCCAGGCGATCGCGGCAGGGTCGAAATGGCTCCACCAGATAGCCAACGTCAGCTCTGTCAGGAGCAGTATGTCCATGACCGCCAGAATCGCCAGTCTCCGAAAGTTCATTTCTTTGTACCCTCTAAAGCTGAGTGGGCAGGTCTCCGTGGGGGCCGGCCCGCTCCCGTGTTACTGTTTGCGGAGGTCCTGCTTGCTGACATTCATTACCTTCAGCGCCGAGAAGGAGTTGCCCTCGACCTTGTAAGCTACACGGATGACGTCCCCGGGGGCAGGAGTTAGCCCCACCTTGGCGTTGGCCAGATTGAACACCGCCGTCTGTCCAGGGATGGGGTTCAATTGGGGTTGAGTGTTTTTCAGCTCCAGGACCTTATCGGCAACACTGAATCTCAAGCACTCCCCTTGGTAGACGTGGCTCTCACCCACGTCGCTGCAACTCAGCGCAGACATGACCATTACCACCAGTACGGGGATGAACAGCTTCTTCATCTTAACGCCTCCACTTGTCAGGCCACATTGGCCAGGCTATTGGCCCGCTTCTCACGAAGCTCCTGGGCCGCACCTCTGAACATGATGTTCATTATGTAGATGCAGATGGCGGTAATGGCTCCCAAAATAATCACTGTAGCTGAAGCGGTGAAGCCATACTGCTTCAAGATGATGGAGATCATGCAGGCCACCACTGCACAGCCGAACAGCAGGCGGATGCCGTAGCCCTTGGTATACTTGGTGGCCACGGTACCGATCTGAGCTCCAATGGCCGCGCCGCAGAGCATCACAAAGACCGCCACGATCTCGATCCGACCCTTCAAACTGTAGGTGAAGGCGCCGTAGAGGCCGCTGAACATCACCTCGAACAGATCGGTGCCCACCGCCACGTGGGTGGGCACGCCAACGAAGTAGACCAGCGACGGCATGCGCAGTAGACCGCCGCCGATGCCGAGGAAGCCGGCGAGCACGCCCGTGAGGAAACTCACCAGCACCGGCAGCCACATGGAACAATAGAGGCCGGCCACCTTGAAGTGAACCATCGGCGGAATCCTGATCTTGTGCAGGGTCGGGGCCCAGTTCACACCGCCGGTAGCGCCGGTGTGGCTGGGGACGTCGCTCTTCTTCTTGCTGCGCACCGCCTTGCTATAGTCATAAAAGACCATCAACGAGATCAGGGCCAGGAACACCACGTAAGTCCAGCGTACTACTGGCCCCACCTGGCCGATGCGCTCCAAGGCCATGACGAGCCGCGCGCCCAGCTCGATGCCAAACACGGTACCGATGATCATGATGAAGCCCAGCTTGTAGTCCACGTTGCCGAACTTGGAGTGGCGCATGGTGGAGATCATCGATTTGCCCGCCACGTGGGCTATGTCCGTACCGATGGCGAACGCCATGGGAAAGCCCAGGATGTTGAGACCCGGCGTCACCATCCAGGCGCCCCCCATGCCGAAGAAGCCGCCGATGACACCTACCGAGTAGCCGATCAGCAGCAGACCCGGCCAGAAGACGTCCACGCCCGCGATGGGCATATGCATGTACATCCATTCCATAGTCTTGTGCTCCTTGCCCCCTGAAGCGCGGGATCAATGCTCCACGTGGCCGCCGCCCTCGCTCAAGTTCAGGCCGACGCGGCTCATGATCGCGTCCATCGTCAAACCCAAGAACCCTCCTAGCAGCGCGGTTAGCACCACCGCCCAGATGGCGAACATCCAGACGTTCTCGTTGTAGAGGTTCGCCAGGTACAGGCTGAATCCCTTGAGTACCCGGGTGTCCGCCACCACCACCAGATCAGTGGCCTCCTCCGCTGCACTGGCCAAGCTGGGGAGCAAGGCCCCCAGCGCTCCCACTACGGCTACGATCTTTAGACGCCCTGTCATTGCATGCCTCCCTTTCGCGCTTGAAGCTACCTATCCCATTCTCCTTCGCGCCCGCTCGGCTCGCCTGCCCTGCGGCCGAGGCTGAACAGTAACGCTGGGGGCGAGTTAAGCCTAATGCAAGAAAATAGTCCACCGTCGGCATACCCCGCAACACCATCAATCAGCTGCGCTCCGAGATCGACGCGAGGGTCAAACTGTTTACGCTGCAGCAGGAATTCGGGGCCGTCAGTGACAAAAGAGGCTGTCGGGGATGTTGGTGGAAATGCGACAGGATCAGCCGCTGCACCCGTTCAGCGCGTTGTTCACGGCCGTGAGGATCTCATCGATGGTGATCTGGCCATCGTGATTCGCATCGCCGGCCTCGCAGTTGAGAAGTGGTGGGTTGCCGACGGCGATGTTCACCGTCGTGAGGGTCTCGTTGATGGTTACGCCGCTGTCGGCGCTACAGTTGCCGGTGCAGCAAGGCGTCGGCGAGATGTCGGGGGGCCCGACGTTTCCGTCGGTGTGTCGACAGTCAGCGTGGTGGCAGCCGAAGTCGTCAGGTATCCGTCAGCTCGAAGGTCAACCTCTTTCCGTCCAACACGGCAACGAAATGGTTCATCCGATCGTAAACGGGCACGAGTTAGCCGATCAGCTCGGGAGAAGGGAGCTCGTAGACGGTGGGTTCCTTGTCGACCTTTCCGATGTAGAACGGAACGTCGCCGAGCTTCTCGAACATCCGTCGCGCCAATTGCTCATCATCGGCGTCGTGTCCAACGATGCGGCCGCGGTACGACGCCACGAACTGACCCGGGTAGCGGCGCATGAGCTGCGGGAGCTTCCGGCGAAACGGGTGCTCTTCCGCGGCCAGCGGTTCGTCTGCGAGCTCCAGCCGTCTGCGCGCCTTTGATGTGGCCATGTCTGCACCTCGTTGGCGCTAGTGTACGGCGTGTCCGCGCTCGTGGTCAAACCGGGCACCCTGATCCCCGATCCCCCGACCCCTGACACCCGGCACCCGTGACACCTGACCCCCGCCTCAGCCGCATCCATTGAGCGCGTTGTTCACGGCGGTAAGGATTTCACCGATGGTGATCAGGCCGTCGTGATTGGCGTCTCCGTCAATCGGTGATTTCCGCGGAAATTCGTGTTCCACAAGGGTTTCACGATAGAAACGAGCCCCCAGGTGGACACAACTTGACAGCTCAGTAAACTGCTAACGGATCACTTTCCGTTCGGCCGTCCGGCGATTCCGCGCACCGTTTCCGGCGCCCACGGCTTGCCGGTGCGGGTCGGGTGTCGTTCGGCGTTCAGCCGGTTGGCAATCGCCGCGAAGCTCAGCCGAAGGCAGAGACGCGCCAAGGTGCTGCGCCCGTCCCAAGTGGTCCGGTGCGTCGCAACCGGTGGCACCAGTGCCCAGGGAAGGCCAAGTTGACACTTTCTATTGAGACAGTTCCGTTGCTCAAACCCGCGCCGATCGCGACGCCGCACAAGGTGAATCACAGCGACGCTGGCACGGGTTACGCAGGATCACGCCAAAATGGCACCTCTTTAGGTGGATCGTTTGGCAGGCGAACGAGTCCGAGGTTGCGTGGGGTCGCATTTGCAAAGTGAAACTGTCCCCAGCTCACTGGGAGGTGCGATTTGTCGGTGGGCGGCGACGCCTGCGTGTCTTTGCCGCTACACCAGGGCCACCGGTAAGCATCTGGCCAGCGGCGGTGCCCCAGCGGATGAGGGTGTCAGTGATCCCAGGTACCAACGCGCCGAGCACCTCTACTGCAGCGGCTCCCGGCGGGACGGAGATCTCGCGCAGGCGAAAACGCGTCGCCAGCAGCACGGCAGCGGCGACCCATTCCGGCGGCATATTCAGCAGCGATGGCCAACTGGCGGCAATCGGATCGGCCTTGGCACGTTCGGCCATCGGGGTGTCGACGACTCCCGGCATGACGAGCCCGATGTGGATCGCGGCGGGGTCCACTTCCGTGCGCAGCGCTTCCGTCAAACCCACCAGCGCGAACTTGCTGGCGCAGTAGCCGCCGAGGGGCGACAGGCCGCGCCGTCCCGCCAGCGACACGACGTTGATGATCGTGCCTGCACCCTGCCGGCACATCAGTGGGAGTACCGCCTGCATCATGAACAACGCGCCGAAGACGTTCACGTCGAACATGGCGTCGAGATCCGCTGCCCTGAGCTTGTCGACCGTGCCCGGAATCAAGACCCCAGCGTTGTTCACGAGAACGTCGATCCGTCCCCAGGTGCGGTCGATCTTGCCGATGGCGGCACGGACGGCGCGCCGATCACTGACGTCGGTCCGAACGACCAAGGCGCGCCCCCCGGCCGCCTCCACCTCACGGGCAACCGTATCTAGAAGTGCTCGCCGGCGCGCCGCAAGCGCGACCGAAGCCCCTTGTCGTGCAAAGCTCAACGCGGTCTCCCGGCCGATTCCGCTTGAGGCGCCAGTGACCAGCACCACGTGCTCCGCGAGTGACCCCAGCCACGGCAGCACCCGCTCAAGAACCATTAGCTCGCTCCACAATGCGTCATCATCCACCTGCAATCATACCTGCACCGGCCTAATTGAAAGATAGCGTTGGGCGAATGGAGAGATCTAGCAGGAAAAACCCCATGCCATGCTTGGCCATGACCGCACGCTACCTTGAGCGCGACACCGGCCCGCTGCTCGCCACCGCGCGGCTTGCGGCGCAGCTTGTGAATCGGCGCCACACTGCGGTGTCACCCGGTCGGTCCCGTATGGCTTCCGCCTTTCACGGCGCCCTGCGGCCCGACGCTTGTGCACCCCGCCCTCGACTCCCCGACCCGTCGCGCCCGCCGCAGCACCAAGCGCACCGCTGCGCATGGCGTCCGGGCTGGACTTCGCGGCGCACGCAAGGGGGAAACCAGGACCGCCCCCCGGCACCCGGGAGACCTCGGATTTCGGCGAAAGTATGCTGCTAGGGAAACAAGACCCGCGCTGGACGAGTCCACGGCACCGCTGTGCCTAGCGCGACTGCCTCTCAGCCAACCCGTCGCACCGGGCAGTGCTGCGAGTGTGAATATGCGGCGCGTCCGATGGAGCGGCAGCGAGGTCGAGGCTCGCACGCCTGAGCGTGCGCGCGTACCGCGCGGCGGTGGTCCGCTTCGTGGCGTGGCTCGCGCGTACCGAGCAGTCCCTCGACACACTTCAGCCGGCGGATCTTCGCCCCGTTCCAAAAAACTTCTACAGGGGGAGGGCTCACGCCCCCCCCCCAGAAGAAATCAAAGGATCAAAGTCTCAAAGGGTCCAATGATCGATCATGAGCCGCCACGAACGGCACGCACGTAGAAGTTGTTGCTCTTAAAGTTGTAGCTCACGTGGCCGTCGTAGAAGCTCACGGTCCACGCGTAGCTTGGACTGGGCTGGTAGGTAGTGGACGACCAGTAGCCGTAGTAGTAGCCGTAGTACCAGTAGTAGTAACCGCCTGTACAACTGCAGGCTGCGCTCGTAATATCCGTACAGCCGGCTCCACAGCTCGCCCCATTGAACGCCGGGGCGACGGAGGGATTGCTCGTCGCGCTGTCAACGAGGCTTTGCAACTCCCGGAGGTTCGGGATGCGCCAATCGTTGTGCCTAGCGAAGCTCGCCGTGTTGAGCTGCGCGACCCATTTGAAGATCGTCAGCCCATCGGGAGAAGCCGTCTGGCAGTCCGCCGCCTGACACGGTCCATTGGCCTCACAATCCGCATCCGTCCCGCAGGCTACTCCGCCCGGCCCACAGGTCCCCGACCACGGGTAACAATTGTCCGCGTCCTCCAGGTTGGCTGCGTTCACAGTCCCGTCGAGCACGTCCTTTTTCTCCCACGTGAGCCCGGTGTTGTTGTCGGTAATCGTGCCGTCGCCGTTGTCGGTGTACGCCAGAGCCACGCCTTCCTGCAGAGCTCCGTCTTGCCCCGTCCCAGAGCAGGCAATGACGTATCCATTGCCGTCCCAGCAGATCGTTTGCCCTGTTTGTAACAGCTGCGCAGGGGGCAGGGCGCCGCCCTGCCCCTGGCACGTCGCGAGATTCGCTTCGCAGGTAGCGAGCGGAATGCTTGCACAGTTCGTTTCACAGGCGCTCAGGCTCGTGTCGCACGTGCTCAGGTTCGTGTCACACGTGCTCAGACTCGTCTCGCAGGTGTTGTAGTAATCTTCATAGCTCGTGAGGTTGCTGTTGCAGTCGTTCAGATAGTCTTGCAGCGTCGATGGATCGCAGTCTGCTGCCGGTGTTCCACCAGCGAGATTGCCGCTCAGGCAGCTGGTGAAATCCGTTATCGTGCTTTGCACTGTTGACTCATCGCCGGTAGTCGGGCACGCACTTTTCGCGTTCGCCGCCGCCGTTTCCAGATTGCCCCACTGCTTGCTCAGCGTCGTCTGGCACTTGGTAATCGCCGTGTCGTACGTCGTGGCGTCGTTATTCAGTACGAACGCCTTGTTAGCCGTCTGCCGGCAGGCCGTGTACTTGCCTGCCGCATTATTCTTACCGGCCTCACACTTCTGCGGTGGCGTCGTTTTGCCAAACGCCGTCCCGGTGCACAGCAACGCGGCGCACACCGCTGTCATCGTCACAATGGTCCTCGCTATCCGTGTCATGAAGTAACCCTCCGAGACTGTGGAAGCTGGTTGGGCTTCAGCGACCTGCCACAAGGCACTGTGAACGGGGTCCCTCGCACATTTGCGTAATACTGTACGCTAAGAACCCGCCCCACCGTTCTCCATAGCGTGCATTTCCACATCCCCCGTAAGCATCACTCGTACGCGCTTCGCCGCGGCAGCTCACGGCGCGGGAAGAGGGGTAGTTCCGGCGCAGTAAATTTGGCCGTCGCTGGTCTGATCGATGAAGCTGATCATCGCATCGGCCAGCGCGCCCTGGGCCGTCGCATCGAGACAGGACGGACAGATCAACGCCTTCTGCTTGTTCACCGTTGCCGTCTTGGCGAGCACCGCCGCTTGCGCCTTGTCGTACGCGGCGCGACAGGAGGTCGGCGTGCCGCTTCCCTCTTCGCACGCTTGGACATTGAATGACTTGCTCTTGAGTGCCGCGTCAGCATCCTTTTTCTGGCAGCTGGTGATGCATCCCGCCAGTGTTCGCAGATTTCTGGAGACCGTGTCTTCACACGCACCGGTGTTCTTGTCCGGCGGTACGTATCCCGGGTTGCCACTCGGGAAACCGGCGGTGCCCGCGCAGTAGATTTGGCCGTCGAGCTGCTCCACGACGCTCATCGCCGACTCCGCCAAGGCGGTCTGCGCCGTGGCACCCAAACAGCTCGGGCAGATCGGCTGCTTTACCCCCTTCACCCTCACTGTCCTCGCAAGCACCGCCGCTTCCGCCTTGTTGTACGCGGCGAGGCAGGAGATCGGCGTGCCGGTTCCCTGCTCGCACGCCATTTCGTCAAAGGATTTGTTTTGCAGCGCGTAGTCAGCCTCCTTCGTTTGGCAATTGGCCGTGCAGACTACGAGTTTCTTTATGTTCTTCGCGACCGTATCTTCGCAGCTATCCGCGCTGGAATTGGGAGGCACCATAGCCTCCGGCGTGTACGTTGGGGTCGGCGTGTTGGTCGGCGTCGCGGTCGCTGTCGGGGTGACTGTCGGGGTGTTGGTGATGGTCGGCGTTTGAGTCGGCGTGTTGGTAATCGTCGGCGTCTGCGTTGGCGTGTTGGTAATCGTCGGCGTTTGCGTCGGTGTATTGGTAATCGTCGGCGTCTGCGTTGGCGTATTGGTGATGGTCGGCGTTTGCGTCGGTGTATTGGTAATCGTCGCCGTCCGGGTCGGGGTGTTCGTGATCGTCGGGGTTAGGGTCGGGGTGTTGGTGATGGTCGGCGTTTGGGTCGGGGTATTGGTGATGGTCGGCGTTTGAGTCGGCGTGTTGGTAATCGTCGGCGTCCGAGTCGGGGTGCTGGTAATGGTCGGCGTCTGCGTCGGCGTGCCCGTTGGGGTGTTGCTGGCCGTCGGCGTCGGGGTGTTCGTCCGCGCGTTGGTCGGGGTGGCGGTTGCGGGGCTTGCGGGTGCGGGTGTGGGCGTGGCCGCCGCCGAGTTCGCCTCGAAGGCGCCGATGGAGCAGTTGGTGGCACCTGTACCGGGCCGGACGAAGCCGCGTTGGTCGAGGTTGTCCACGGGCGCGGTACCGGTGGTCGTCGAACAGACGCTCTCGTTGCCGGCATTGATCGCGGGGCTCGCCCCCGTGCATCCCGCGCTGGGGGCACCTGTGCCTGTACAGAGGGCGACCGTCTGCGTTGGGCCGCCGTTGCTCTGGCGCCCGGTGGGGTCGAGAACAGGGTTCGTGTTACAGAACGAGCTGCCGCTGGTAGTGGTGCAGCCGGTGCCCGTGAAACCACACGTCGTGCCGTCGTCGATGTTGTGGCCGCCATCAGTCACGGGACCGGCGCAATTGCCGCCCGAGCTGCTGGCGACTATCGTGTTGATGGCCGTCACGGTGCCGCCGTCGTTCTGGATAGCGCCGCCGCCCGTGCCCGCGCTATTGCCGGCGAAGGTGCTGTTGGTGACGGTCAGCGTCCCGCTGTTGGAGATGCCGCCGCCGCTGTCGGTCGCACTATTGCCGGAGAAGGTACTGTTGGTGAGCGTCAACGTGCTGCCGCTGTTATTGTTGATGCCGCCGCCGTAAGCGCTCGCGCTATTGCCGGCGAAGGTGCTGTTGGTAACCGTCAGCGTGGCGCCGTAGTTATTGTAGATACCGCCGCTGTAGCTCGAGCTATTGCCGGAGAAGGTGCTGTTGGTGACCGTCAGCGTGGCGTTGTTAAAGATGCTGCCACCGTAGTCTGCCGCGCTATTGCCGGAGAAGGTGCTGGTGGTGACCGTCAGCGTGCCGTTGTTGGTGATGCCGCCGCCGAAGGCGCCGGAGATATTGCCGGAGAAGGTGCTGTTAATGAGCGTCAGCGTGCCGTTGTTGGTGATGCCACCCGCGGCGCCCGCGTCATAGCCCTTGGCGATGGTCAGGTTCTGAACCGTGAAGTTGACGCCAGAGTTTACGGAGAAGACGCCCACCTTATTCCCGCCGCTGATGGTGATCAGACTCCCACCGTCAATGGTCGTGTCGGTGCCAATAGTTTTGGTGCCGGTGACGGTGATCGTGGCGGCGCCGCCGCAGTTGAAGGTCACGTTATGGCCGAAACTCCCGCCGCCGGGGAGGCAGGCAGTCAGCGCCGCCTCAGTGCAGCTCGTCCCCGTGCCGGTGCCCACCACGCACGCCGGGGCCGCTGTGGGTGTTGGCGGCGCGGTCGGCGTTATGGTGGGTGGCGTCGCCCCCATTGCCGCCAGCAGATTCCCTGCATCGGGGCTACCAAGACCGGTCACCATGTCGTAACCGACGCCAGCGCTGTACGCGCCGTTCGAACCGCTGGTGATGTCATGGAAGGCGGAGCTGCCACACAACCCGTACAGCAGCGCACCCGGATTCCCGAGGCCACTGCCACCAACTCCCTCGTTCAAATCAGCGAACAAGCCGGCCCATTGTGGCGCCGCGTCGGAAGTGCCGCCGACGATGTACCACCCGAAGTCGAACGCAAGGTAGTTGCCGGGGGACGGATTGGCTGCCAAGGCCACATCGGGCACCAAGCGCTGGGTTCCGCTTGGCACGGCGCATCCGGTTTGAAACGCGGGGCGTGAAAACACCTGACTGATGCCCCCGCCCGAGCCGCTCCAACCGCTCTCAGAGCCGTATCCGCCACAGCCCGGGCTCGAGGAGGTCATGCCGCCGCTGCAGCTCGGCGTGGTCCCGCCAACTCCCATCACGTGCGGAGAATTGGCCGGATGATCCAAACAATTGCTCCCGTTGTCACCAGACGCAGCGAACCAGGTCTGCCCAATCGCGTTGGCGTTGGCGAAGATGCCGTCATTCGTTTGCTGCGTGGCCGCGGACGTGCCCGCTTCACAGCTTCCCCAGCTCGTGGTGACCACGTGGCCGGGGTTGTCGGTCACGATGCGGTTGTACAGCGTGGTGAAATCCGACAACGCGCTCGAGGCCGCCATGTAGTTGAGAATGACGGCGCCCGGTGCGGTGCCGTGCGCGTACTCAACGTCCAAGGAAACCTCGTCGGAGGGGTTGTTGAACGTACAACCGCTGGACCCAATCGCGCCAGTGCACACCTGGCCACTGCCACTCGGCAGCGCGGGCAGCCCCCATTGCGAGTCGAATGTGGCGACATCGGTGTCCAACCACGCGTAGGCTCCCGCGATCACCAGCGTCTGGCCCGCCCCCGCGTAGGTGCCGCCGTTGTCGTAGAATACCGCCAGGTCGTTCGGACTCAGGGCGCAGCAGTACGATCCGAACGCGGCACCGGGGGCGAGCGCGGGTTGTGTGCTCCGGCGGACGTTCGTGTGCATGCTGACGAGATCATCCAGACCGAGGATGCCCACGACGTCGCCGGCGATCTCGGCTGGCCACGTGGGTTCGTTGATGGCCGCGTAGTGTGTCTCCCCCCCGAAGATCACTCGGTAGGACTCCACGCCAAAGGCGTGTTCGAGCGCCGCAACACCGCCGACCGCTCCAACCAGCAGCCGATTGGAGAAGCGGTCGGTTACGGTAAAACCGTTGCCTGCGAGGTAGTCCACCACACCCTGCTCTGCATCGGCCGCCGGCGCATAACGGGCGTTGAATTCGTCTTGGGTCAGGAACTGACCGTATTGCGGGGAGTCAGGATTCTGCACCTCGGCGAGAAACCGTTCCAGGTCATCGCGATTTCTGAGCTCGAGGCCAACGACGATGCTATGGCGAGTGGCGGGATGTTCGCGTTCCAGGATTGTCGCCTCGCCGAGGCGGGGGGACGTTGAATGTGCACGAGCGTACACGGGCGCTTGCAACCCCAGCGCTAGCAGTACGCCCGTCACCACGCTCGCAGCATTGATCCTCATGCTCTCTCCTCGGCTGATCGCACTACTTCAGCTCCAAGCTTAAAATCTCGGTTCATGCGGATAGCCTGCATAAAGCACCAAGTTGACGTAAGCCCCGAGTATCAGACATGGCCAGACCCCCCGCAGCCGCGCGAAAATCTCAGACAGCTACCCGTATACGGCGCGGACTGGCGCGGACAAACCGTCTGTCAATCGTCGCGACTTTGCGAGACACGACACTAGTGTTCTCATATTGCTCCCCTTTCCCGTAGACGCGGGTAGTTGACCTACGGCAGTGGGACGGTCCCCGCGCAGTAAATTTGGCCGTCGCTGGTCTGACCGATGAAGCTGATCATCGCGTTGGCCAGCGCGCCCTCGGCCGTGGCATCGAGACAGGACGGACAGATCGCCACCTTCTGCCCGTTCACCGTTGCCGTCTTGGCGAGCACCGCCGCTTCCGCCTTGTCGTACGCGGCGCGACAGGAGATCCGCGTGCCGGTTCCCTCGCACGCTCGGACATCAAATGTCTCTTTCTTGAGCGCCGCGTCAGCCTCCTTTTTTTGGCAGCTGGTGATGCATCGCGCCAGTGTTCGAACATTTCTGGAGACCGTGTCTTCACACGCACCGGTGTTCTTGTCCGGCGGTACGAAGCCCGGGTTACCACTCGCGAAACCGATCGTGCCCGCGCAGTAGATTTGGCCATCGAGTTGGTGCACGACGCTCGTCGCCGAGTCCGCCAAGCCGTTCTGCGCCGTGAGGCCCAGACAGGCCGGGCAGATCGGCACCCTCTTCTTGTTCACCGTTGTCGTCCGCAAGAGCACCGCCCATTGTGCCTCGTCGTACGCGGCGCGACACATTCCCTCGCACGCCATTTCGTCAAAGGATTGGTTTTTCAGCGCGTAGCCGGCCTCCTTCGTTTGGCAATTGGCCGTGCAGACTACGAGTTTTTTTATGTTCTGCGCTACCGTATCCTCGCACGTATCCGTACTGGAATTCGGGGGCACCATGGCCTCCGGCGTCGCCGTGGGTGTGGGCGTTGCCATCGGCGTCCCTGTTGGGGTGTTGGTCGGCGTCGCAGTTGGTGTTGCCGCTGGGGTGCTCGTCGGCTCGGCGCATACCCCGCCGGCACACGTTCCACTGCGGCATTGGGAGCCGGCGGTGCAGCTCGTTCCATCGTTGCAGTCATTGGTCTGCCCGCAGCACGAGTTGCTGTCGCAGGCGCCGCCGGTGCATTGCGACGCGCTCGTGCAGCCCGACCCATCACCGCAGTTGGCGATGCAGGCTGCGGCGTTCGCCTCGAAGGCGCCGATGGAGCAGTTGATCGCGCCCGCACCGGGCCGGACGAAGCCGCGTTGGTCGAGATTGTCGACGGGCGCGGTGCCGGTGGTCGTCGAACATACGCTTTCGTTCCCATTGTTGATCGCTAGGCTTACTCCGGTGCACGAGGCAGGAGAACCCACGCCGGTACACAAAGCGATGGTTTGGGTCGGCCCACCGTTATCTGCCAAACCCGCCGGATCGAGCATCGGGTCGAACGCACCGATGGTTGTGCCACACGTCGTGCCGGGGAATTGCAGGTTGTGGCCGCCGTCAGTGATGCCGCCGCCACCGATGCCACTGTCGGCGCAGCCGCCCGCCAGGATGGTGTTGATGACGGTTGGCGGCGTGGTTCCCAGGTCGGTGGCGATGCCGCCGCCGCTATTGCCGGAGAAGGTGCTGTTGGTGATCAAGGTCGAGCCCTGGCTGAAGATGCCGCCGCCGGAGCCCGCGCCATTGCCGGAGAAGGTGCTGTTGGTGACCGTCACCGTGCGCTGGTTGTAGATGGCGCCGCCGACGTAGACCGCGCTATTGCCGGAGAAGGTACTGTTGGTGACCGTCAGCGTGCCCACGTTGAGGATGCCGCCGCCGCCGTTGCCGGTGCTAAGCGAGCTATTGCCTGAGAAAGTGCTGTTGGTGACCGTCACCGTGCCACCTCCGATGAGGATGCCGCCGCCGGAGCCCGCTGATCCGTTGGCGATCGTCAGGTTCTGGACCGTGAAGTTGGCGGCAGGCACGGAGAAGACGCCCACGCTGTTCCCGCCGCTGATCGTGATCAGACTCCCGCCGTCAATGGTGGTGTCGGTGCGAATGGTCTTGGTGTAGGTGACAGTAATCGTGGCAGCACCCCCGCAGTCGAAGGTCACGGTGCCGCCGCCGAGGAGGCAGGTGTCCAGCGCGAACTCGGTGCAGCTCACCCCCGTGCCGGTGCCCACGACGCACGCCAGGGCGCGCGTCGGTGTTGGCGTTGCGGTTTCGGTCGGGGTGTTGGTCGGCGTCCGGGTCGGTGTATTGGTCGGTGTGGCCGTCGGGGTGTTGGTTGCGGTTGGTGTCTGAGTCGGGGTCTTGGTCGACGCCTGGGTCGGTGTATTGGTCGGTGTGGGCGTCGGGGTGTTGGTCGCGGTTGGTGTCTGAGTCGGGGTGCTGGTCGACGTCTGAGTCGGCGTGCTGGTTGGCGTCACCGTCGGGGTGGTCGTCAGGGTCGCGGTGGGAGTCGCGGTTGCGGTTGGCGTCGCGGTTTCGGTCGGCGTCGGGATCGGGGTGGCCGGGCTGAGCTCGGCCACGAAGGCGTTCGATCCGCCGTTGGCGGCAGCATTGTTGGTGCTCTGGAAGGCATTCAGGGTGGGGAAGTTGTTCGACCACGCAAAGCCCGTGACGTAGGCGTTGCCGGAGGAATCGACCGCGATGCCGTTGCCATAGTCCCAGAAGCTTCCGCCCAAGTAGGTCGAATAGAGCAGCGATGCCGCTCCCGACGCCGATGGGTTGAGCTTGGCCACGAAGGCTTCGATTTCGCCGTTGTAGCTCAAGCCGTTCAGGGTGGGGAAGTCGGGCGAGGCGGTAGATCCCGTGACGTAGGCGTTGCCGGAGGAATCGACCGCGATGCCGTGGCCAGAGTCGCCGTTATTGCCGCTGCCGCCGAGGTAGGTTGAATAGAGCAGCGACGCCGCTCCCGACGCTGACGGGTTGAGCTTCGCCACGAAGGCGGTACCAGCGTTACTATCGCCGGCGTCGGGGACGTTGTTGGTGCTTTGGAAGGCGTTCAGGGTGGGGAAGTTGGCCGAGGCCGTATTTCCTGTGACATAGGCGTTGCCGGAGGAATCGACGGCGATGCCGTAGCCATAGTCGCCACGAAAGGCCGGGCCAAAGCCTTGGAAGCCTTGGCCAATGTTGCCGCTGCCGCCGAGGTAGGTCGAATAGAGCAGTGACGCCGCTCCTGACGCTGCCGGGTTGAGCTTGGCCACGAAGGCGGTATACGCGTTATCGGGGCTGGCGTTGGCGGCGGCATTGTTGGTGCTCTGGTAGGCGCCCGCAGTGACGGGGAACGCAACGCACGTGCCGGTCCCGTTCCCGGTGCAGCAATAAGCAGGTGTGTCGGAGCCGGTACAACTGGAGTTGCCGATCGAGGTCGTCCATCCCGTGACGTAGGCGTTGCCGGAGGAATCGACCGCGATGCCGGTGCCAGAGTCGTAGACGCTGCCGCCGAGGTAGGTCGAATAGAGTAAGTCCGCCGCGCCTGTTCCCGCCGGGTTGAGCTTGGTCACGAAGGCGTTCTCGGTGGCATTAAGCGTGCTCTGGAAGGCGTTCAGGGTGGGGAAGTCGGCCGAGCCCGTATATCCTGTGACGTAGGCGTTGCCGGAGGAATCAACCGCGATGCCGTTGCCAGAGTCGTACACGCTGCCGCCGAGGTAGGTCGAATAGAGCAGTGATGCCGCTCCTGACGCCGACGGGTTGAGCTTGGCCACGAAGGCGTTAACAAGGCCGGCGTTGGTGCTCTGGAAGGCGCCCGCAGTGACAGGAAACGCCATGCACGTGCCGGTTCCCGCCCCAGCGCAGCAAGTCTGAGGTACGCCCGAGCCGGTACAACTGGAGTTGCCGATCGAGCTCGTAACTCCCGTGACGTAGGCGTTGCCGGAGGAATCGACCGCGATGCCGTAGCCAGAATCGCCGCCGCTCCCGCCGAGGTAAGTCGAATAGAGCAGCGATGCCGCTCCCGACGCCGACGGGTTCAGCTTGGCCACGAAGGCGTTACCAAGGCCGGCGTTGGTGCTCTGGAAGGCGTTCAGGGTGGGGAAGTTGGTCGACTCCGTATATCCTGTGACGTAGGCGTTGCCGGAGGAATCGACCGCAATGCCGGTGCCATAGTCGCCGTCGCAGTTATATTCACCACAGAAGACGCCGCTGCCGCCCAAGTAGGTCGAATAGAGCAGCACCGGATCGATCACAATCGGCTTGCTCCGGTCGTAACTCGCCAGCTTAAAGCCCGCCTCGTCCGCGCCCCGGATCACCCATCCGCCCGCGATCGTTTGCTCCTTGCCGCCTGTAGTCTCCTGATAAATCTCCGGCGCGTGCTCGATGAGTTGGTTCTTGCCCGCGCTCACGACCAGATCGCCCCGCTTATTCAGCGCGAGCTTGCGGACGCCCTTGAAGCTGAGCCGGATCGCTTTCGGATCGGCGCCCGGCGCAAGCCGGAAATCGTACTCAAGCCGGGCCTGCTCGCTGCCGTGGTAGATGAGATCGATTCCGGGATAGACCTCCTTGAGCTCGACCTTGGCGTAGTTGGGAACATCGGTGTGCCACTGCTTGGGGTCGTTGCCGATGAAATAGTTGGACTTGCCCACCATCCGCTCGAGGCCGCCGATTTGCGACGCGCGCGCCGCCCCCTTGAGCGCGATCCGCACCACCGCCGCCTCCGCCTCAGCAGCTTTTTTCCTGTCATTCCTGCGTGTGGCTGCCGCGCGAGAGCCTGTCCCTTCGACAAGCTCAGGGCGGGCTCTGAGGCCGCCGAAGGAAATCCCCGATGCGGGCCCCCTCGACTTCGGAGACTTCACTCGCGATGACTGAAAAGAATCAGGGCGACCGGGGAAAAAAGAGTGTGCGCCTTCCGGCGCGGGCGACCGCATCGCAATCACCGCCTCGCCGGGCGTGATGAACAGCGTGTAACCCTGCCCGTGCGATAGGAACTTGACCCGCGGATCGCTCTGGCCGAGGTTCGGCTCGAAGCGCATCGGCAGCTTTACGAGCGATAGGTGCGGCGGACGATTCGGCGCGGAGGGCGCGTGCGACCGTCTGCGTCGGCCCGCCGTTGTCCTGGAGCCCGGTGGGGTCGAGAACGGCTCTTCTCCCAGCTGCTGACCGCCTGGCTGCTGTGCACCGGGCGGCGCACGGTGACCGACACGCTGCGCTGTCAGTGTGCGGGACGGACAGGTTTCACTGCCAGTGCCCACGACACACGCCAGGGCGCGCGCGGGCAGAGTGAGACATGGCAGGAGCAGAGCCAGCCCTAAGCCGCTGCATCGCAGTTGACCGCCGAAACGTGTGCTCATCGGGCACCTCTTTTCCACCGATATCTCCCAGACAGGCCGCTGCCCGGCGTGTGTGGTTGGCAAATCGAGGCTCGCACGCTTGCCCCCGACGAGACCGTCGTATCCCGCGTGCAGGCCACCGGACGTCATCCGAGGCCGATCATGTTGACATACGGTCGCGGTGATTACACCCTACACCCTGTGGCGTCAACCAAAATCGTCACAGTGGCCGTACAAATCACGCAAGAGATGACCAATGTCAGTGTGGACTCCGTAAACTTACGGAGTTTTGACCTCACAGACGGTCACCATCCTTCCCCCGTCCTTCCTCCCGAATCGCAATCACCGTCATCGGCGCAGCGGATCGGTGTCGCCAGAGCCGTCATCTCCGACTTTGAGGACGACGACTTCGAGGGCGACGCGCTCGGGCTCCTCCAATGGATCGCTGGCGCACTCGACAAGACCGTCGAGATCTGCGTAATGCCGCGGAAGACCAAGCGGCACGCCGCGTGAGCAGTCCACCGATCGTCTCTGCGGACCCGCGCAGTCGGAATCTACGGCTTTGTCAGCACTCGGCGATCAAACCGCCACCGTATCCGTCCCAATGCCGGCCCGCACCGTCTGCACTCGGTTGAGCCAGCCCTTCAGGAACCGCGACTGGTCAGGCCGGGCCTCTACAATCTCTCGGTAGAACTGCGCCCGTTCGTTACAGAGCGCTTGGGCGAGTTGCGCCGGGTCGCGGGCGGCGACTGCTGCGAGAGTACGAGGTCCGATAATGCCGTCCACTGCCACCCTGACCGCCGCCTGGAGAAGACGCGCCGCGCGCGCCACGCCCACATTCACGCAGGAATCGAAGTGGACGGCATCGAGCGGCTCACGCAGGTCAGCACATTTTCCTGGGATCCAGTACTGGTCGTAGTAGATGCGCCGGACCTCATCGTCCGTGATGTTGGCCACCGATTGCGGCAGGGCATCGATCGACGCCCGAAAACGGTCGTACGTGGCTTGCGTGATCCCCTGGTTGGTGGCGCCGCCCCGGTCGGCCGGATCGTCGACGAATCCCCCCTCCAGATCGAGCGTAAGCGCCAAAGCCTTGTCGAAGCTCATCGCTACCTGCGCCTGGGCTTATCGTGGTCTGCTCATGGAGCGCATGAAACACGGTACTGAGTATGTGGCGACACCCCAGCCACATGTTGGCAGGCTGTAGCATGGGAAGCTGGGGATCGGCAACAAGGGTTTCACTTTACCGTCTGCATCCGCGCCAACGCTGCCAAAGACACGAGGCACCGACTTTGCCCAACGATTCGGAAGGTCGGCCATGGGAGCCCGGCGTGAGGGCACGGCTCCACTATGCGCGCCTTTTGGGGCGGCCGGGCTGTGAGCCCGCCTTTCTCGGCAAAGCCCCCTGGATCGCAGGTTAACAACGCCCCGCCGTGGATTTTCGCTCGCAGAAGGGCTTGGCCAACCCTCCGCAACGGCGGAGGCGGGGGTGAACGGCGTGGTCAGACCCGTCGCAACGAATGTATGCCTAAGATTTCGCTGTCCGCGTCATTACTATGGCTGAGGCGGGGGGAAACAGCTTGGTCGGACGCGTTGCAACCAATGCGTGCCTAAGATTTACGCTGTGCGAAGCGTCCCGACGGCGGAGGCGGAGGTGAACGGCGCGGTCAGGCCCGTCGCAACGGATGCGTGCCTAAAATTCAGGCGTTCCAGGGCTCCACACTGAAAAAACTCGATCGGATACGGGCGCCGTACTACACCCTAGGTGTTGTGTACCATAGCCTGAGGTTGCCTTCTTCCGGCTACCCCAGGCCGCAAGCGCGGCGCGTGTTCGCCCTGGGTAGCCGCCGAAAAGACGCGGCAAGGGTCCGCGACCCAACCCAGGGCTATGTTGCGCAACGCCTTCGGCGTAGGGCTGTGTCTGTCGAAGCATTGTGATTGTTCAGCACACTGTGAAGCGGTCAGCAAGCAGTTCTCCGCTTTGATTGTTCAATCTTGTGAACTCTCCATGATGTCAACTTCACCAGCTTTTCGGGGGCCTTGCCCCACAAGAGCGGGCTGGGAGTAGCCCGGCGAAAGGCGCGGTGTTCTGAAGTCGGCGTGCCCTCACGTTGCGGCTCGATGGTTAATGTAGGCCACGTTTTGTGGGCAATTTCGCTGTGTTCAGCCTTCCGCACTCGTGGTGAAATGGTGGCGAACCATTTGTGAGTGGAAATCCGGCAGGTGACCGCTCCACCGGTGTTGCCGCACATAGCAAGGGCAGGCTTCTATGGTGTATCCAGTGCCCAGCCGGTACTCACGTGGCACTAGTACGAAATAAACTTACAATGATGTACAGTCGGCCAAAGATCGACGCGCCGTATGGCGCACAATGGTTTGGCAAGTGGTTTGCACAGCGACGCCCTCTCAGAAAGGAGAGGCGGTATGTCTACAATTGCGGTAGGCAAGGGTACAACCCGGCAACTCAATGCCGGCGTGGCAATTCTGGCCGCAGCGCGGACGGTGGACACAAGGCTGATCAAGGATCGGCTGGCGGCGTTCGATCGGGCGCAGCACGGCTACGTGCAGGCGCAGGCGAAGGTGCAGCAGGCCGAAGCGGAGGTGGAGAAGGCGCACGCGCAGTTCCTGACCGAGCAGCAGAGCGTGGTGGACACGCTGGCGCGGGCGCTGGTGGCCGACGGGCAGCCGCTGCGGGATCCGTTTGCGGCCTTTGGAAATCTGCACACGGGGGCGCTCATGCGTTTGGCGCCGGCGGATGCGGCCAAGGCGTTGCCGGAGCTGGTGGCGGCGATACGCCGCAGCAAGGCCTTGGGCAAAGGGACGCTGCAGGCCGTGCAGAGCGCGGAGAAGGTGACGCGCGGCATGGAGCCGGCGTTGGCGCGTTTGGAGACGCTGCGCACGGCGGCGCGCGACGCCCGCGCCACCCGTGACGCGGTGGCGCAGGCGTGGGAGCTGGCACTCGGCGCCCTCAAGCGCGGGGCACGCGCCGCGGCCGACGATGGCGCACCGAACTTGTACGCCACCCTGTTCGAGCGGCCAGCGCGCGCGTCCACGAAGGCTTCAAAACCAACCCCACAACCGTCACCGGAACCTCCCTCCCCACCGGTGACAGCTCCGGCGCCGGCGCCCGAACCGGCGACGTCGTAAACCAACGGCGGCACGGCTCGAGCCCCTGGGCCGTGCCGCCGGCAGCCCATTCGCACCGTAATCGGCTAATGAAATTGGCGGTGCTCTCCGCCTGTGTCAGGTTGGCGGCCAGGTTCTCGCGGCTGGCCTCGCCACGCAACGTGTAGAGCACCCCGAGGCTGTAGGCGAAGCCCAGCAGGATGAGCAGCAGGAATGACCCGAAGGCCATGAACAGGCTGCGCCGAGGAGTCAACTCCTTCCTGCCGTATCGCCGGCTCACGTCAACGGGGTTCACATACTCTGCTGAACCTCCGCCTCCGCCCTGTCAGCATCCTGCTGTTGCTGGTCGAGTTGAACCGTGGCGTCTGTGTCCGGCTGTGCCTGGCCTTCTTCTACCGGCCTTGGATCCGCAGGCGGACCGCTCACCATTCCATTCTTGCCTTGATTGTCCGCGAGCGTCTGAAGCCCCGCGTCAATCTTCTGCCGGAAGTCGTTGTGCATGTCCTGCAGATCCTGCAGGGGCAAGGCGAGTTGCGTTCCGGGCTGGCAGTCATTGGTCTGGCTGCTCGTGACCAGTACCTGGACGTTTTGATTCGCATCGGGTGTATTCGCGATCCGCGTCAGAACGTCGCCGGAGGAGAGGGAACATGTCGTACCGTCAGCGGTTGGCTGGCTGAGTGTGTTCGAGACGATGAACGTCCGCACTTTGGGGTCGAGCGCTTCCGGTACCTGATCGTTGCTCGGTGCCGCTGCCGGCTGTGGGGGGTTGGCAGCGGCTTGTTCCGCTGCAAGCTGCACTTTCACCTCGTCGGCAATCGCCTGCTTCGTTTCCGGCGTAAGTGCGGCGCCATTGGCGTTCGTGTCCTTCGACACGTAGACCGCAGGAGCGGCCGCTTCCGCCTGGGCGTTGGCCGGTGCCTGAGCTTCGTAGCCGGCCCGCAGAGTTTCGGCGAGCAGGAAGTCCGTCAGCCAGAGCGCCGGGTACGGATACACGGGGTACGGCCTGAAGTAATATCCATAGTAGCCGTACCAAGGATCTGCGGCCCAACCCCATCGCCACGAGACCGGCACTGCCCACGGATTGTAGGCCCAGCCATAAAATGCGGGTGCGTAGTAGTAGGGCGGCACATAACCGTAGTAGGCGAGACCGCGGTAGTGATAGCCGCGATAGACAACCGCATAGGGGTGACCGCCGTACACGTACGTCCGCCTCATGTAGGGCCGTCCGCCATGCTCGAACGGACGTTCCACGAAGCCGCGGTGTGCTCCCACGACGACCACTCGGCCGCCGCCGCTGAGATGGGTCTCAACGATCCGGCCACCACGTGGGCCATGATTGATCACCATACCGCCGGAATGAATCGATCTCACACCGCCGTCGGCACCGAACCTCGCTTCTGCACCGCCGCGCGTCCTGAGGCTCGTCAGCTGGCCCTTGTTTCCCGTGTGGAATTCGCTGCCATTCGGGGCTTTGTAGATGGTACCACCCCTGTTGTCGCGCTTCGCTATCGCGCCGTGCGGCGGAGTGAAAGGCTTGACCTGCCGTTGTTGGGGTGCGGCATGCTGTGGTTGCGGCGCGGCATGTTGTTGTGGCGCGGCTTGCCGTCGTTCGGGTGCGGCCTGGCGTTGTTGCGGTGCGGCCTGCCCTTTTTGCGGCGCGGCCTGCCGTTGTTGCGGCGCGGCATGCTGTGGTTGCGGTGCGGCGTGCTGCGGTTGCGGCGCGGCATGCTGTGGTTGCGGCGCCGCCTGCCGTCGTTCGGGCGCGGCCTGCCGTTGTTGCGGCGCGGCATGCTGTGGTTGCGGCGCGGCGTGCTGTGGTTGCGGCGCGGCGTGCTGTGGTTGCGGCGCGGCGTGCTGTGGTTGCGGCGCCGCCTGCCGTCGTTCGGGCGCGGCCTGCCGTCGTTCGGGCGCGGCCTGCCCTTTTTGCGGCGCGGCGTGCTGCGGTTGCGGCTTCTTCTCCTTCTCCTTCTCATTGTTCTGAGCCCAGGCCGATCCTGAAACGACCAGCAAGGCCAGCACAAATGCAAGCCAATTCCTGGCGGTCTTATGCCCTGTTTGGTGGTATCTCATTTGATCCTCGCTTTCTGCCTGGTGCGCAACAATTGGTTGGAAAACGCTGAAGCATTGGAGCCCGGACGTGCTGTTGGTGCCCAAGTCCTTTCCTCAGGCAGTCCATCCATGGCTCTTGTCTCATAGCGTAACGCGATGGACGAGTCCACAGCACCGCTGTGCTTAGCACGACTGCCTCGGCAAACACGCCAGCGACATCACCGTGTGATTCCCCGATGTGCCGTCGATCATCTTCAATGTCAGCCGATCACGCTTTGCGACCAGCAACACATAGCCTATCGCCCTCGTGAGGGATGCCAGGCGTGCCAGGCCAATTGCGCTTTGACCCGGGTCCCGCACCGGTTCGGTGTAGCAGCCGCAGAACGAAATGCGAGCGTATGGCAAAGGACGTTGCGCAGTGAAGGCGGTCGGGACCTTCGGAGGGACCCGCACTTTGGGGGCTAGTGGCTGCACCCGTTCAGGGCGTCGTTCACGGCCGCAAGGATTTCGTCGACGGTGATGTACCCATCGTGGTTGGCATCTCCGGCATTGATCGCCGGGCTGGCCGTACTGCTCGTGCAGGACGCGTTGGGTATATCAATGCCGCCGCATAGCGCGATGGTTTGAGTAGGCCCGCCGTTGTTCTGGAGCCCGGTAGGGTCGAGAACAGGGTTCGTGTTACAGAACGAGGTGCCGGTCGTGGTGGCGCAGCCGGTGCCCGTGAAGCCGCACGTCGTGCCGTCGTCGATGTTGTGGCCGCCATCAGTAACGCTGCTGCTGAACATGTCGTTCGCCCAATTGCCGCCCGAGGTGCTATTGGCGACGATCGTGTTGGTAAGCGTCAGCGGGCCGCCGTCGGTGTAGACGGCGCCGGCGTCGCCCGCGCTATTGCCGGAGAAGGTGCTGTTGGTCACCGTTAGCGCGGCTCGCGACGCAGCCTGTGAATCAGCGCCACCACGTCCGGTGAGTTGCTGGTGCGCTCTTGAACGAGGTCGCGACTCGGACGCGCCGTGAGGTAGCTCACAATCGTTGTTTCCACGTACACGCTCGACGCCATCACGCCACGCTACCGCAGACCGACATCGGGGTTTAGCACCGATCGTCTCTACGGACCCGCGCAGTCGGAACTTACGGCTTGTCGGTGCTCGGCGATCAAACCGTTATCGTCTCCGTGCCGATACTGGCCTGTCACCAGGGTCCCGCCTCGACTGAACCACAACCTCCCGACGCTACAGCCCGCCTCCGGCCCAGGTCCCCATGGGCAAGCCGCGCAAGATGTCAAAGGTTATGCTGGGTACGCAATCTACGCTCTGTCGGCTGTGGCGCTTCGTGTGCCTCTCTTGCGTCGGATGGACGTCGCAGGTATGAAGTGGACGAGAAAACGGGGTGAAACGACTCTCTGCCTCCCTTTGAGTAGCCCAACCGTTCCTGCGGTTGGCTGCGGCTTAGCACCACCCACGGCCGGCGCTCCCCCCAAGCGCCGGCCGGTGCTGAGCCGATCGTCCGTGGCTTCCGCAAGACTTAGAGGACAGGAAGTGGAGCTTGAGGTCACGTCAGCTGGGATGGTGCAGCAGTTTCAGCACTGCTGGTTCCGGGTGGAAGCTTAGCGTAACCCAAGAAGAACTGATCATCTGAGGAAAGGATATGGCGAACGAAGCTGTACCACCGGCAGTGATTTTGGTCCGAGCCATGGTTGGCGGCGTCTTCCTCTCGGAGGGGATCCAGAAGTTCCTCTTCCCCACGGCTCTGGGAGCAGGCCGCTTTGCGACCATCGGGATTCCGGCCCCGCAGATCATGGCTCCGTTCGTTGGCGTTGTCGAGATCGTTTGTGGTCTCCTCCTCATCCTCGGCTTGGTGACGCGGCTGGCGGCGCTGCCGCTCTTCATCGACATCCTCGTCGCCATCGCGACGACCAAGGTTCCGATGCTCTTGAAGAGTGGCTTCTGGGCCGCCGCCCACGAGGCCCGGACCGATTACTGCATGCTCCTCGGGTTGATCTTCTTGCTCACTGTTGGTGGCGGCCCTTGGTCGCTCGACGCACGATCGAGCGTGAACCGCGGGCCTCACTGAGCCGCCGCCCGTCGAGTGAAAGGCGGACGGCGGCGTGCTGATCGCCAACGGTTTTGACGGGGCGCGGGATGTGAGACGGCTGCTCCTCGGCCACCGTGGGTTCGGCAATGCACGGCCCTGCGGATCGGCAGGGCCGCTCATCGTGCTGCTGTGTTTTCTCGCGGCGCCCGCGGCTGCTGGCCCTCCTTACGTCACCGACGATCCCGAGCCCGTGCCCCACCAGCACTGGGAGGTCTACCTCGCCTCCCTGCTGTCCCGCGACGCCGGGGTCTGGTCGGGCACGGCACCGCACGTCGAGGTGAACTACGGCGCAGCGCGGAACCTTCAGCTCCACACTATCCTACCCATGTCTTTCGTCCGCTCGACCGAGGGAACCACGACGTATGGGTACGGCGACACAGAACTTGGCGCGAAGTTTCGCTTTATCCAGGAAACCTCCACGCGCCCGCAGGTGGGCACCTTTCCCCTGCTGGAGATTCCAACCGGCGACCACCACAGAGGACTCGGAAGCGGGCACGTGCAGCTCTTCCTCCCGGTGTGGCTCCAGAAGAGCTATGGTGACTGGCTTACGTACGGAGGTGGTGGGTACTGGATCAACCCTGGCGCTGGCAACCACGACTGGGGCTTCTTCGGGTGGCAGGTGCAACGCCAACTCGTTTCCAATCTTAACCTTGGGGCAGAGGTGTTTCACACCACCGTCCAAGCACAGGGCGGAGAAGCGGAGACTCGGATCAACCTCGGGTTAGTCCTCGATCTCAGCGACCTGCAGCACGTACTGTTCTCGGCAGGTCGGGGACTTGAGGGTCCCAACCAGTTTCAGAGCTACCTCGCGTACCAACTCACCTTCGGCCCAGCGACCCAACGTCGGACTGGACATTGATGGTTCAACACAAAGGCAGAAGAACCCCGGCGCAGTGGCGAACGGATGGCCCGCCAGCGCGCTTCGCCCTTGCGAACCCCGGCGTGCCCGAGTGGGTTCCCACGGTTAGCGACTAGGCCCCCTTCCGTGCAAACATCCTGGTGCCCGTCGAGCTGCAATGTGCGTGGTTGCCCGACTGCGGCTTCGAAGACATCGACTGCTACTTCAAGGCGGTCGAGCTGGCGATCTTCGGAGGCCTGCGGCCGTCCGGCGCCACGACACAGGGGAGCTGAGACTTCCGGCCGGGTGGCAAGGCGTTACTTCGGAATCAACACGTCGGTGCATCCCACGTTTCGCTTAGTTCGACGGGGTGTCGGTTACCGATCGATCGTTCGACCTAAGCTGTTAGCGACCTCATTGAGCTTGCGCGGATGCAGGGGCGGACGCAGTTTCGTTGCTGTCGGGATGAACCGCCGGGTGCTCGGCTACCACACGGTCGATCACGCTGAACAACGTGCTGCTGTGGATCGGCTTGGCGATATACGCATCCATGCCAGCAGCCAGGCACCGCTCCGCGTCGCCTTTCATCGCGTCCGCCGTCATCGCGACGATCGGCAGGTGTGCCCCATTTGTCTGCTCGCGCTCGCGGATGGCCGCGGTGGCCTCGAAGCCGTCCATCTCCGGCATCTGCACATCCATAAGCACGACGTCAAACTCATATTGGGTGACTACGTCCACCGCCTGGCGACCGTTGGTAGCCAGCAGCACCGTATGGCCAGCTTTTTCCAGCAAGCGCACGGCGAACTTTTGGTTGATTGAGTTGTCTTCGACCACCAAGATGCGCAGCGGGCGTGCCGCCTTGCCGATCAGCTGTTCGTCAACCGACGCTGCTTGCTCGGCCTCCACCGCTGGGGCGCCCAGCACTCGCAAGATAGTGTTGAGCAGCTCCGACTGCTTTATCGGTTTGGCCAGATACGCCGCCACACCAAGCTGGCGGCAGCGCGCCGCATCTCCCGGCAAGTCGGCTGAAGAGAGCATCATAATCGTTGCCCCGGATAGCTCCGGAGTTCGCTTGATCCGCGCCGCCAGCTCGAATCCATCCATGAGCGGCATCTGCGCGTCGAGCAGCACCAACGGGTACGGTTGCCCTAGCCCGGCCGCGCGCATTAGTTCGGTGAGCGCGGCGATGCCGTCGTCCGCCGTAGTGGCTCGCATGCGCCAATTGGTGAGCGTCTCGTAAAGGATGCGACGGTTGGTGGCGTTGTCGTCCACGACCAACGCCCGCAGCCCGAGCAGCGCGAGTGGCGCCACCGGAACCTTGCGCCTGACCGGCCGGCTCGAAAGTCCAAAGCGCGCAGTGAAGTGGAAGGTACTGCCGCGGCCGACCTGGCTGTCGGCCCAGATCCGTCCGCCCATCAGCTCCACCAGTTGCGTAGAGATGGCGAGACCCAGCCCCGTGCCCCCGTAACGCCGGGTGGTGGAGCTGTCGGCCTGCTCGAAGGGCTTGAAAATGGTTTTTAGCTTGTCAGCCGGTACGCCGATGCCGGTGTCCTTGATACTGAAGTGGAGCTGCACCGCGCCATCGGATTGCGCCTCGGTGTCAGCACTTATGATTACCTCGCCCCGTGCGGTGAACTTGATGGCGTTGCTCACAAGATTGACCAGTACTTGCCGCAACCGGCCGGCATCGCCCACCAAGGCGTCCGGCACGTTCGGCGGAATGGCGTACGCCAGCTCCAGCCCTTTCTCGGCCGCGCGCACCGCCAGCGCTTTCGTGGCGTCCCCGACGCAGTCGCGTAGGGAGAAGTCACTCACATCGAGCTCGACCTTGCCCGCCTCCACCTTAGCGAAGTCGAGGATGTCGTTGATGACCCTCAGCAGCGAGTCAGCCGAGGACTTGACCATGGTGAGGTATTCCCGCTGCTCATCAGTGAGCGGGGTGTTGAGGGTGAGATCGGTCATGCCGACGATACCGTTCATCGGCGTGCGGATCTCGTGGCTCACGTTGGCGAGGAACTCGTTCTTGGCGCGGTTGGCGGCTTCCGCGGCAACCATGGCTTGCTGCAGCTCCCGCTCGATGCGTTTGCGCTCGGTGATGTCGCGGCAGATCCCTTGCATCGCCACGGGGGCGCCGTCGCGGTAGAGGACGCGGGGGTTCACTTCAAGCGTGACCTCCCGACCTTTCTTTGTGGTGAGGTGAAGCTCGTAAGGTGACGCGCTGTCTCCCGCGATGCGGCGTTGCGTCTCCCACGCAGCGCGCTCCTGGTCGCTTGCCGTGATAAGTTTCATGACGTCCATACCCTGCCATTCTTCGCGCGTGTACCCAGTAAGTTGCTCACCCGCTCGGTTCACAGACTTAAGGAATCCGTCGAGGTCGTGCTCGAAGATGATGTCGTTGGCGTTCTCGAACAGCTCGCGATAGCGCTCCTCGCTGGCGCGCAGTGCCTCTTCGGCCTGCTTGCGCCGCGTGATGTCCTGAACGTGAACCAGAAAGCCCAGCGGGGCTCCGGCCGCATCATGCAGGATCGACACTATGGACAGGCCCCACACGACATGCCCGCGCTTATGGATGTACCGCTTTTCCAACTGATACGAGGAAATCTCACCGGCAAGCAGTTGCCGCGTATAGTCCCACTGCGAGGGGAGATCGTCCGGATGGCTGATGTCGGCAAAGGTCGTGGCGAGCAGCTCGTCTTCCGAGTAGCCAAGCATCTCGCACAGCGAACGATTGACTTTCAAGTAACGACCTAATGGCTTGGTCAAGCACATGCCGATCGGAGCATTGTCAAATGCGCCGCGGAAGCGCTCTTCGCTTTGGCGCAACGCCTCTTCGGCCCGCCGGCGCTCGGTGACGTCGCGGACAACGCCGCGAAACCCACGCGGTTGCCCGGCGTCGTCCCGGATCAGGGAGGCGGACGCCTCGACAAGTCGCTTGGTCCCGTCCTTGCGAATCATTTCCCAGTCGAAAAGCCTTTGTGGCTCGCCGGTTCGATACACGCGACTGAACACCTCGTACAACGGCGCGGCCTTCTCTGGGGCTGTGTATTGGCGGTAGTTCATCCCCAGTAACTCGTCGGCGGGGTACCCCGTTGCCCGGCACACCGAGTCATTGAAGAAGGTGAAATTGCCGGCCAGATCCACTTCGTAGTAGCCGTCCTGGATGCTCGTGAGGATGGTGCGGTATTTCTCCTCGCTCTCGCGCAGCGCGCCCTCCCTCTGCTTCCGCTCCCGGATGTCGTGTGCGATGAGGACGGTGCCCACCCGGCTGCGATCGCGGTCCTGTAGAGGGGAGAGCGAGATTCTCACGGTGACCGGTTCGCCGCCCTTGGTGTGGAATACCATCTCTTCGTTGCGAGCCGTGCCCGGCGAGAGCAGCTGGCGAAGGTGTCGGGCGCCGCCCGCATCCGCGCCCGCCAAACACTCGATCCGCTCCCCGAGCAGCTCCTGCTCGGTGTAACCCAAGGTTACGCACAGCGCCTGATTGACGACGCGGATCCTGCCGTCCGCGTCACAGACCGCGAGCGGATCGGCCATGGTGCCGAGGATCTCGTTGGCGGCGAAGGCCGGAACAATGTCAACCAAGCGATAGCGCTGGATGGCGCGGGCCATCAAGGCGAGACAGACGAAAACCGGCAAGTACCCCAAGGGATAGAGCGGCACGCCGTAGCAAGGCAAATAGTCCAGCCCGCCCACATAGGCGATGCTGAACGCGATGAGCAGAGCGCGCAGCCTGTGCTTATGCGTGCCGGGCTCTGCTTTGCGGTACTCGATCCAGTAATCGCGCAGGTTGGCAAGCGCGAGCCCAAAGAAGAATACCAAGAAAGGGACGCCCAGCCAGCCATAGCGCGGATAGTATCCCCACCAGTAGCGGTAGACGCCGGCGACCAGCACATCGCTGCCGAGGGCGGCCGCCGAGAAAAATGCGGACAGCAGCAAGCCGGCCCAAATGAGCCTCTTACGCCGGGCATAGATGCCCATCGTGACCACCGAAAACAGGTAGATGGTCGACGGAATGAAAGGACTGCCGAAAAGATTAAACCTTGCCCACCATATCGCGTACCCTTCGTTGGTGGCGCAATACATCGCCGCGAGCCCAGAGAGCCATACGCTGACCGCGAGCTGGATAAAGAGAAACGCCACGCTTACGCGCGAAGCGCGTTCACGGATGATGGCCGCTACGCCGACCAGGAGCAGTCCCAGAACGGTAACCGCCAGCGGGGCAGCGTGGATGTTGAAGCTATAATGCGGTGGCATGCTGCTCGGGCCTTTCGCTAAGTGAACCGGCGCCGGATCGCGTAGGAGATGCTGGCGAAGATGAGACACGGAGATCCATCAGCACGCAAGGGAGGTGCGGCACCAGGATGAGCAACGGGCTCGCGGCCGCTCGTTGGAGGGGCGGCTCGTTTTTATGCCGCCGGAGTTGTCGCCAGGTGCGTTGGATTGTCGGGGAGGGCATTCAACCTCGGCGACGCTAGGCAAACGCTTGTAACGTGCTCGTGAGGTTCTCGATCTCCGTTTCCAGGTCCGCCAGCGCCTGATCAACTTCCGCCCAATCACCCGTGCGGCCCATGAGCTGCAGCCGTTGCGCCGCAGCCACCGCCAGGTCGGCCGCGAAGTTGGCTACTGATCCCTTGAGAGAGTGGGCTGCCCGTGCCAGAGTGGTGCCGTCGCGCCGGCCGACGGCGTCACGTACGTCCGACAGCCGGGCTGGGCAGTCTCTCAGAAACAGCCCGACGACCTCGCGAAGCAGCTCGGTATCGCCGCCGAAGAGATCCAGGAGCAGACTAGCAGAACATTCCGCCTCCGGCTCTTGCGGTGCCAGATCTGTTGCACGTCTCCCGGCCGTGAATTCCGAGCCGGTTTCGAATGCGCTACTTCTCTCCATTGCACAGCCTCTGCGATCTCAGGCTGTGCACATCGCGTGCCGCGGAGGCCCTTATGCGGGGCGCATGCAGAGCCTCACCCACGGCGTGGGCCCAGTTCCGCTCGGTGGCGAATCGCATGACGGGTGATCATTGCGTGACGTCAGCCGCAGGTCGTGTCCTTTGCGGGCGCTCTTCTGGCGGCGTCCCGAATGGCGGCGTCCCGAAGCCTGTCCTGAGCGCAGTCGAAGGGGGCTCGTCCGCGGAAAATCGACACACTCTCCAACGGGCTGCTAGTCCCCGCGACGATTCGCGGGGAGGTACTTCCTGATCTCTTGAACGAGGTACGTCGCCGTAAATGGCTTCGAGATGTAACCGGTGCATCCCACCCGCGACGCGCTCAGTCCCCCCCCGTCCCAGAGGTGGGCGGTCACCGCAATCACTGGGATGTCGCGGGTTGCAGGGTCCTGCCTCACCGCGGCGATGACATCGTAGCCGGTCACTTGCGGCATTTCCAGATCGGTCAGCACGAGGTCGGGCTTGTGGGCCTTGACCTTGCGGATAGCGTCTTCACCTCCGTACCCGACCATGACCTGGTAGCCCGCGTTGTTGAGCGCGTAGGTGATGAGCCTCATCGTGGCCGGGTCGTCTTCGACAACCAGAACGCTCGGCTTCATTCGTTTTGCACCCTATTGTTAGTATACCACATCATGCGCAGGTGATCATCTTTTCCCTTGAGCCGGCTGCGACGGGTTCTGGGCGACGCTTGTCACGGCTCTCGCCGGTGTTCTGTCACCGAGCGAAGCTGCGTGCGCACGACGGACACAACGAGAACTGGCAAAGGGCTCTGCTTCATGGGATAATGGTTGGCCTGGAAATGGGAGCGTCGTGAGCATCGGTCACTCTTGTGCGGGTGAGTGAAACACCATGGCGGAAGTGTCCGAACCGCAGATCGATGGACCGAGCGTCGTCCTGGCTGAAGACAGCGACGATCAGGCGTTGGTGATCACGCGGACGTTAGAGAAAGAGGGCTTCCGCGTGCGGCGAGAAGCATCGGCGCAAGGGCTTCTGAACAGCCTCAAGCGAGGTGCCGACGAGGTTGTCCTGCTCGATCTTGGCCTCCCCGACATGCACGGGCTGGAGGTGTTGCAGAAGATCGTTCGTTACAGCGGCGACATTCCGGTCATCGCCTTGACCGCTCTTGATGACATCAAGATTGTGGTGGGCGCGATTCGCATGGGGGCCTGGGACTACGTGGCCAAACGAGCCGACCGATCTCATCTCAAGGAGTTGCCGGATGTGATTCGGCGCAGCCAAGACCGGCGACGACTGCTGCAACACCAGAGTCTCGCCCTTCGCCGTCTGAATGACAATGTCCGCGAGCGGATAAGGGCGATTGAGAAGTGCGCCGATGAGTTGGCGGCAAGACACGTGACGGGGGGAGGGCAGCCTGTTGTCGGCGAAATTCGCGACAGCACATCCGGCATTCTGGCGTTGGTATCGGACTTCGTTGTGGCGCGAGCGACGGAAACGGGTGCCCTCTCGCTAAATCACCAGCGTCTATCGGTTGGCGCCGTGGTCGGGCGCGTGACGTCGCAGCAGAAGGCCACGATAACGGCCAAGAACATCACTCTCGACGTGCACACGGCCGATGGCCTCCCGGAAATCAATGCCGATCAGGGTCTCATGGAGCACGCTGTAACGAACCTGCTCCTCAATGCGACCAGTTCGACGCCAGCTGGGGGCACCGTGACCGTGTCACTCGAAGGCGATGCTGACAGGCTGGTCCTCAGCGTCGCGGATACCGGTAAAGGCATTACGGAATCCGAGCTTCAGTCGATCTTCGAGAAGTCCTGGCGGCTCCGGGCTGCCTCGCGGACAAGCGACCTCAGACTCTTCGTGACCAAGGCCATCGTCGAAGCGCACGGCGGAGAGATCTGCGTCGAAGGCGCGCCGGGCAGCGGTTCTACCTTCAAAGTCCGCCTGCCGTTGGGCACCAGCTAAAGACGCGTAGTGCGGCGCGCTGCGCGCGTGTCCCCCGGTGCGTTGACAAATTGCATGTCTGTGCATATAAGCATCAGAGTCGAGGTGGGAGCAGATCATGGCGATCCCGAACCGCACAACCCGTGAGAAGGCCGCGCGCGAACTGACGGATCTCCTCGATTCCAAGCTGTTCAAGGCGCTGTGCGAGCTGGCGCGGGTCGAGATCGTGAGGTTCCTGACCGTGGAAGGGCGGTCGGATGTGAGCACGATCGCCAAGCATTTCCCGCAGCATGCCTCGGTGGTGTCGCGGCACCTCGCCGTCTTGCACGACGCCGGCGTCTTGCGGCGGCGTAAGGATGGCCGGCACGTCTATTTCGAGGTGGACGCCGCCTCGATGGTCGGCCGCATGGACAAGATCCTCGGTCGGTTTCGCAGGATCGTCCCGCTCTGCTGTCCGCGGAAGTGATCTCTTGTGCGGCAACAATTGCATATCTGTGCACGGATACAATAAGGGAAAGGACGAACTTTATGGAAGACGTGGATCGACGTGAGGATCCGGAGGCGACGCGCACCACGGTGCGCGAGCGATATGGCCGCGTCGCGGAAGGGTCGACGGGCTGCTGCGGTGCGCCCGACGGGCACGCGGAGCAGAGCCGGCGCCTCGGTTATACCGATGCCGAGATGGCGGCGGTGCCGCAGGGCGCCGACCTCGGCCTTGGCTGCGGCAACCCGACGGCGCTGGCGTCGCTGCAGCCTGGGCAGACCGTGCTCGACCTTGGCTCGGGCGCCGGGTTCGATGCGTTCCTGGCGGCGCGAACGGTAGGCGCCGATGGGCACGTGATCGGCGTCGACATGACCCCGGCCATGATTGCCAAGGCGCAAGAGAACGCCCGCACGGCAGGTATCAGCAACACCGAGTTCCGGCTCGGGACGGTCGAGGAATTGCCGGTCGAGAGTGCGAGCATCGACGTCGTGATCTCCAACTGCGTGATCAACCTGTCGCCCGACAAGCCGCGCGTGTTCCGCGAAGCCTTTCGCGTCCTCAAGCCCGGCGGCCGCTTGTTGGTCTCCGACATCGTGCTGCGCGCGCCGCTGCCGGAGCGCGTGCGGGCTAGCGTGGAGGCCTACGTCGGGTGCATTGCCGGCGCGGCCCTCATCGACGACTACCTGCAGGCGATCGGCGCTGCCGGCTTCACCGCCGTGCAGGTGATGAAGGAAACGGACGCCTCGGCACTGCTGTCCGCGGACTGTGCCTGCGTGTCCGACCCGCTCGTCGCCGACATCATTGCCGCGATCGGGGACGCCGAGGAGCTGCGCCATCTCGTCACCAGCGTCGTCAGCATTACCGTGAGCGCGCGCAAGCGTGACAGGCGTGGGTTGGCGGTCTGAGTGTCGAAAGGGGGAGGCCATTGGCATGCAGCAACCGGAAAGGCGAACGATCAAGTTCTCGGCGGAGGTGAAAGACATCGAGGTGCTCCTCGAGTATTCGCGACAGGTGGGCGCCGAAAGAGCTCTAGCGGTCAAGGTCGCGGACCTGACTTTCATGGAATCGAGGCGGCGCAAATGCGAAGTGCCCGCTTGCGCTTCGTACCTCACGAACCTGCACTGTCCTCCGAAAGCCCCGGCCGCCAAAAGGATGGAATCGTGCCTTCCGGGCTCGTACGAGTACGGCATCCTCGCCGTCATGTACAGTCCGGAACAGGATGTGGTGTTTCCGAATCAAGTGCGTGGCGGCGGCAAGTGGTCGATCAAGACCAGCAAGCTGGTCGAACGCATCGAATCCCGTGCGCAGGCCCTGGGGTACTACAAGGCGATGGGCTTCACCTGCGGCCCGTGCGCCTTGTGCGGCATGTGGACGGAACCGTGGGTCATGAAAGTGCTGGTGCAAGAGGACGCCCGCAAGTGCGCCGTGCTCGACGGCAAGATCTGCCTGTTGCATCGTCGTTCGCGACCGTCGCCCGAAGCCTGTGGCATCAATCTCATCGACTTCATTCGCGACGTAGGGCTCGCACCGAAGCACCTGGTCTTCCCGGAAGTGTCACCCGAGGCCGTCCCACGATGCCCGTGGTACGCTTTTGTCCTCGTTGCCTGATCCGAACGTCAACCACGGCACGAAAGGAGAATGCAGAGAATGACAGAGCGGAGCCAGAGCCGCGTCACGCTGACCCCACGGCAGTTCGGAGCGGAAAGAACGGATCGGCCCGCGGTGAGTATCAAAGCCAAGGCCGACAGGGCAGATCTCGATAAGCTTGCGACGTTTGCAAAGGGTGTCGGCGCCATCGACGCGTTGGCCGCACCCACGAATGTGCTTGCCGTCAGCGAGGTTATGCGTCTGAAGTGCCAGATCCCAGCATGCTGGGGGTTCAACGCGAGTCCGTTTTGCCCACCGCGCAGCGCGACCGCGGAGGAGATGAAGGCCATTGTCGGGGAGTGTAACTGGACGCTGTTGCTAGCCATTCCTCGTCCGGCGGCGGCGACCGGCTCGGCAGCTGAGCTGTTTGAACACTCGAACAGAGTGAAGGAGGTCGTGGGAAGAACGGAGGTCGAGGCGCAGTATGACGGCTTGCTCGATACCATGGGATTTGTCGGTGGCCCCTGCACGCTCTGCGGCATGTTTAGTGAGGAGTGGATCCAGGAAATGAAGAAAGGAGCGGACGTTCCGTACTGCCCATTAGTCCAACGGACGGCGCCCCTCTGTCTCCATGCTTATCACGGCAGGCCGGCCGCCCAAGCTGTGGGTTTCGACATGTACCTGACGGCGAAACGTGTCGGCTGGGAGAAGCACCTCTATCCGCCGGAACCGGTGGCCGATGGCCGCATGGACTGGCCGTGTTTGCCCGGCGTCTACCCCTTGCTCATCAAGTAGCGACTCGATGCAGGCCGGTGGATTCTCAGTACGCACTCAGTCGGCGTAGCTTTCTGCGCATCAGCGGCCCTGCCACCCTCACGGATTCTCATCCGAGCCATGGTTGGCGGCGTCTTCCTCTCGGGAGGGAATCCAGAAGTTTCTCTTCCCCGCTGCCCTGGGAGTAGGGTGACAAGAGGGTGACAAGAGGTTGACGTTGGCCGAAGGTTTGAGTACGTTCGGAATCACTGCGGCGGTGGGGTCCGCCCCTAACCATCCAGGCTGAGCGCGAAGCCAGCTCGGGTCAATGACCCCTACTCGGTGAAACGCGGGTGGGGGTTTTTCGTAAAGCCTCTACCCGGAAGGGTGTGAGGTTTTTTTGTTGGCGACGATGGAACCAACCGCGGCGGAACCGGAGATCGCCACCTACGGTGCGCTCAAGCAGGCGTTTCAGGCAGCGGTTTCTCAGCTGACCGGGCTGCTGTCTCATGGCACCTGGAGCCCACTGGCGCAGCGACTCGCTCCAATCGCGGATAAGCTGGCCCGCAACCGCTTCCATCTCGCTGTCCTCGGGCAGTTCAAGCGCGGCAAGACGACCTTCATCAACGCCCTGCTCGGTGCCGACATCCTGCCCACCGGCATCGTACCGCTCACCTCGATCGTCACGCTGATCGAGTACGGCAGCGAGCCGGGAGCGACGGTGCATTTCCGTAACCACCGCACGCAAGTCATCGCACTCGACGAGGTGGCCGCTTACGTCACTGAGCGCGACAATCCGCAGAACAAGAAGAACGTCGCCCGTGTCGAAGCGACCTATCCGGCTGCGATCCTGCGCGACGGCGTCATCCTCATCGACACCCCGGGCATCGGCTCCACCTACGAGCACAACACCGACGTCGCGTATCAGTTCCTGCCGCAAGTGGACGCCGCCATCTTCGTGGCCTCGGTCGATCCGCCGCTCAGCCAGGCGGAGAAGGATTTCTTGATCGCCATTCGTGAATACGCGGCCAAGCTGTTCTTCGTCCTCAACAAGATCGACTACGTCAGCGAGACGGAGCGACGCGAGTTGCTGGATTTCCTGCACACCGTGCTGGCAACCGAGCTGGGCATCGTCGAGCCGAAGATTTTTCCGCTCTCGGCGAAGCGCGCGCTGGCCGCGGCGCTGCATGGGGGAGAGGATGGTGGCCTGCCAGCGTTTCGCGCCACGCTCGACCACTTTCTGCTGCACGAGAAAGGGAGCGTGGCACTCACCGCCGCAACGGGGTCGGCCCTGCGGCTGGCAGGGGAAGCGCGCTTCCTGCTCGAGGTTGAACAGCGGGCGTTGGCGACACCGCTCGAAGAGCTGGAGGAGAAGCTCGCCGAGTTCGACCGCTTGCGGACACGGGCCGAGCAAGACCACCGCGACTTCCAGCACCTGCTGAAAGCGGAAGCGCAACAGTTGATGAGTATACTCGATGAAGAACTGCCGGCGCTCAAAACGGAACAGGTTCCCGTGCTCGAAGCGGCGCTGCGCGCCTTTGCCGACAGCCATGCAGAGCTCAAAGGACGCCATCTCGGGTACGCCTTGCAGGACGAGCTGAAGCGGGTGTTGATCGATCATTTCGAGGGCTGGCGGCGTGCCAAGGAGCAGCGGCTCGATGCGGATTTCCGCGCTCTGTCCGGCCGCTTCGTGGAAGCGGCGAACCAGATCATTGCGCGCGTGGTGGAATTGTCGGCGGCGCTGTTCAATTTGCCGCCGGTGCCGCTGGCGAGCGTCGAGGGGCTCAGCACGGAGAGCCAGCTGTACTACATGGTGGGCGAGGACCCGGTGCTGCTCAGCATCGAGCCGATCTACTTTTCGACCTTGCTGCCCGGGCGCTTCACGCGCCGCTTCGTCGTCGGCGACGCGCTCAAGCACGTGCCGATCGAGGCGGAGCGGAACTGTGGCCGGTTACGCTACGACTTCCTGACGCGCATCGAACAGAGCGTGAACCGCTTCGCGCAACAATTGGCGGAGCGTATCCACCTCACCGTGGGCAGCATCCGCCGCGCCATCGAGGCCGGAACCGTCGAACGCGCACACAGCGGAGAGCAGGCGGCGGCAAGGCAAGCGGCAATCGACGGGCAGTTGGCGACGCTGGTCGCCGTGGACGCACGCCTGGATGCGATCCGCACGCAGGCGGCAACCTTGTGAGGGAGATGCAAATGAGCAAGCTGGAGAGTTGCCCTCCAGGGCCATCGTGGGGCTTCCGTGGGCGCAGGTTTCGGTCACCGCCGGGCTCGTCTACGCTGCCGTCCTGAGCTTGGCCGGCGCCGTTTTGATCCCACGGGTGCGTGCCCCGCTCCTGTCGCCGCCCGAGCGTCCGCTCGATTGCCAGCAGCGCGTTCATAAGTTGCCGCGGCATTAGATCCCTTTCCGCTTCGACCGCGCAATTCAGAAACCAGCCCCTCCCGCGGACGTCCACTGGCCCCGTTTCGTAGAGCGACGATTGCCGGGTCACGCGGACGCCATGCGCTCCGAGCGCTTCAATGGCCCGCGCGATATTCTGCGCGCGGGCTCCCAGGTTCGATCCCAACGATAGATACACAGTCTTCATCGAGGAGCGAACATTTTAGTATTGCGCGTGCCCGCCAGTTGACAGTCAGCACCCGAGGGGCGAAGGATTCGCGACATCCGGGAGGCGCCAATGGCAGACCCAAAGAAACTGACGTGGCTGCGCGTAGATCAGCGAGAGTTGATACATGCTCTTCGAACCACGGTCGCAGCGGTGGCTTCCTTGCTGATTGCCCGCTGGTGCCGGTTGCCGGAGTCATACTGGGCCGCCATTGCAACCATGATCGTCATGCAATCAACGCTTGGCGCGGCATGGACCGTCTCGAAAGATCGCTTGGCTGGAACTGCGCTAGGCGCCGCTGCGGGAGGGTTGCTGGCAACCTATGCGGCGCAAAACGTAGCCGTGTTTGGCGCCGGGCTGTTGGCGTTGGGAGTGCTGTGCGCCATCCTGCGCATCGAGCGAAGCGCGTATCGCTATGCGGGAATCACGTTGGTCATTGTCATGCTGGTTGCGCGCGCTCAGCCCGCCTGGATCATCGCCATTCACCGCTTCATCGAAATCTCGGTTGGAATCGCGGTCGGATTGATTGTCACCGCGCTCTGGCCCGAATACCGCTCTCAGTGAGTATTGCCCAGCGGTTGAAACCGCGGCTACAAAGCACCAAGCATGTCCTGAGCCTGTCGAAGGGCCCACCGGAGCTTGCCCTGAGCATCTCCTGCGTGGCGCACCGTTGGCGTTTCGGCAGGCGTCAAGGGTCCAAGTCCCATCGCGTCCTGACGGTTGCCTTTGTATATACGATAGCATACGCTGCCCACTAGTGAGATTTACGTGGGACGAGAGCAAGAACACCGCCAACTTCCGCGAGCACGGAGCCTGGTTCGAAGAAGCTCAGACCGTGTGGACAGATCCGCTGGCCGCCGAGTTCTTTGATCCCGAGCACAGCGCGGAGGAGGAGCGCTTCATTCGCGTCGGGTATTCTCGGAAGGAGCGGCTCCTGCTTGTCGTCTTTTGCGAAAGAGAAGACGGGAGCACGGTTCGCATCATCTCTGCGAGAAAGGCAACCGCCAAGGAGAGCAAGGCTCATGAAGAAGGAGTATGATCTCAAGAAGCTCACGAAACGACCGGGGAGAGTCAAGACGCATCCCAGCGCCGCGAAGGTTCCGGTAAGCATTCGTCTCGATGGCGTGGTGCTTGCTGAGCTTCGCAACGAAGCGCACCGGCTAGGAATCGCCTATCAAACACTCGTGGGGAGCATTCTGCACCGCTTCGTCCACGGACAGCTGGTCGACCCGAAATCCGTCAACCTGAACGACCTTCTCAAGCGGGCTTCGTAGCGGCACAGCGGCAACAGGGGCGGCGGCACGGCAAGTATTGCCCAGCGGTTTTCAACCGCCGGGCTACCGCTCTTGCCAACCCTGCAATCGCGATTGCTCTGTGGTAAGAACATGTCGACGCGAGCATCGAGAGGAGCAGACATGTCGCACGTGGTCGCTATCGAGTTGGAAATGCCGGACGACCTGGCCCGCTTTCGCTTGCCGCTCGCTGTGAACCAGCGTCTCCAGGAGCTACTCGACCGCCAGGATCGCGGTGATCGGCTGACGGCTGCGGAGCGCAAGGAAGCCGAAGGCCTCGTGAATCTGGCGGAGTTGCTGTCGCTCCTGCAGCTGCGCGCCGCACGAGTGAGGAAGCCGGCAAGGAAGTTGTGAGCGAGGTTCCCGCCCCACGGCGCCGCTTGGTGCGGCGCCGTGCCCAGAGTCGGTGCGAGTACTGCAGGCTGTCGCAGGAGGGCCAGGAAGCCACGTTTCATATCGATCACATCGCTCCCAGGCACACCGGCGGCCCGACGCGGGCCGATAATCTCGCGCTGGCCTGTGTGTCGTGTTCTCTGCGGAAACAGGCCCGGCGGTCGGCTGTTGATCCCGCGACCAGGCGAATCGTCCCACTGTTTCATCCTCGCCGCCAACGCTGGGCAGACCACTTATGCTGGGAGGGCGTCCGGGTCGCTGGTTTGACGGCCACCGGCCGGGCTACCGTAGCCGCGTTGCGCATGAACCATCCTTTGATCCTTGCCATTCGACAAGAAGAGGCCTTGCGCGGCCGCCATCCGCTTGCGGGAAGGTGCTGAGCATCGCAAGGCGACTCACCTGTGGATTCCCTGTAAGCGCAGGCTATAGCTTGCGCGGCTAGCAGCTGCACAAGGCGTGGGGTTGGAATACAGATGTAGTACTATGGGCACGCCTGGTGATTCCACACGTCAGCATTTGGCAACATCCGACACGACGATTCAGGCAGGGCCGGCATTCGCGGGCACTGCTTGGCGCCATTGCGGTCGCGCCCGGAGTATCAGAGGAACAGCGCCGTGCAGTGGAACTGGTGCGGCTGGACGAACGCATTCGGGCCATCGGACTTGGCGAACCCACGCAGCTAGAATCGAGGAGGAGATGAACACCATTGCGCGCGTTCACCGTTCCCGAGTGCGTTGCGCGTCGGCGCCAACAGGTTTTTCCGATCGCACCGCACGGCGCGTTAGCGCCTCTTCAACAGATCTCGGATCTTCACGCCACGCCGACTCTAGCCGGCACCACAGCGCTTCCTGTTTGTGCGTTAGTCCCTCCGGACCGCTGCACGTTAGCAACCCGTCGACAATTCTGGCTCGGATTCCGCAGTCAAACACGTCCCGCACGATGGCGTTAATCTCGGATTCTTCCATGGGCACGTAAGCGGGGGGCGTCGCCATCACTCGCGTGCCGCTTCGCGTCTATCCCGGTCTTCGAGTAGCGAGCTTAGGGTCTGCAACATCTCATAGACGCACCCCGCAAGTTCTTTCACCGCCGGATCTTGCGTCCGTGTAGTCAGCCCGATGACCTTGCGCTCAATTTTCCTAAGATCCGTGTGCATACGCGATCCCTCTTCCAAATCGACCGGACGCTATCACGCAACAGTCGGTCCAGGCAAGTGTATGGTTAGCCTTATTAGCCTGATTAGCCTGGCAGAGACGGTTAAGGTTGAACCCGCCGGTGTTTTCAATTAGTCGTGGCAAGATCGCCGCAAGGGGAGTTGCGGCGGAAGATCCGCGCTATGTCAGACGCGGCGGATCTGACACGGCTCCGCGCCGGCGCCTCAGAGATCCGAGGATTGATTCAAGTGGAAGGGCTACGAGTTTCGACACGAGATCAGCCGCGCTCGCAACGCTCAGCCCGCTTGCCGCCGATGCGGCCAAGCCCACTAGATCCGAGGATTCAGGGGTCAGCTTGCGAATGCCGGGCCCGCTTGCTGGCCGGAGCTGAGCGGCGGTCGCCTCCAGTTCGCGTACTAGCTTCAGCCGCCGCCTGACCGACGTACGCTTATCAACGGGACACTGGAGTTGTCGCAGAACTGACCCACCGGAGCGCAAGGGGGCTGCCAACATCCATTCAACGCGTTGTCCACTGCGGTGAGAATCTCATCCACCGTGATCTGGCCGTCGCCGTTGGCATCACCCGCCTGACACGCGGCCATCGGCGCGTTTCCGAGGGCCATATTCACCATAGTCAGAATATCATCGACCGTGACCTGACCGTCGCCGCTACAGTCGCCCACGCACACGAGCGGCAGAAGGGAGACGACGACAAAACCGTCGGAGCCCACCGTGTTGGAGAGCTGCACACCCTGCGGGCTGTACGCGGCAGCATTGCCAATTGACAGGCGATACGTACCTGGCAACGCGGAAGGGGCAACGCTGAAGATGCAGGTGTACAGGGTTCCGTCCGGCATGGGGCTGGTGTTCTGAGCGGACTGAACGAAGAATCGCAAGGTTTTTGTGGATACATCGTCCTGCACAACACTCGCGACAAGCAACTTGCCGATCGCCGGGTTGACTTGGCAGTCGGAGGGATCGAGGCCGAGGATGCCAGGGTCAAAGCTAATGTCGTTGCCGGTGGCCGCGACGCTCGTCCCGGACGACCTGAGCGACACCGCCACCGTGACCGTGTCTCCCGGCAAGCCGTTGGCCGATCCAATATCCATATGCACAATGCGAGGCGTTGGGGTTAGTGTCGGGGTGGGGGTTCGCGTCGGCGTCTGGGTGGCCGTTGGCGTCACCGTAGCCGTTCGCGTCACAGTTGGCGTCGGCGTGATCGTGCGGGTTGGCGTGATCGTGCGGGTTGCTGTCGGAGTGTCGACCACGCAAAGTAGTGTGCTCTCGCACGTGGCGCCGTAGAGCACAGTGCAGTCCCCGCACGAACCGTTGATTGGGGCAGCGCAGCTTGTCGGACACTGACAGCAGTCTGAAGCTCCGGCTGGAGGTCCGGGCGAATTAAACTCATAGGCGCCGATCGAACAACTGGTTGCGCCAGTACCGGGCCGGATGTACCCGCGCTGGTCGAGGTTGTTCACGGGCGGTGCGGCGCAAATTGTCTCATCACCAGCGTCGATTGCCGGGCTGCCGGCTTGGAGGGCAATGGTTTGGGTCGGTCCGCCGTTGTTTGCTAAACCCGCTGGGTCAAGCATCGGGTTGGTCGCAGGACCAACACCACACGTCCCATCCGAGTCCAGGTTATGGCCGCCATCAGTAACGCCGCCGGTGCCGGCGCAATTGCCGCCCGCGGCGCTATTGGCGACGATAGTGTTCGTGACCGTCAGCGGGGTTTTGCTGTTGTAGATGCCGCCGCCGTAGTCGCCCGCGCTATTGTCGGAGAAGGTGCTGTTGGTGACCGTCACCGTGCCGTCGTTGAGGACGGCGACCTCGCTGAAGATGCCGCCGCCGAGGGTCGCCGCGCTATTACCGGAGAAGGTGCTGTTGGTGATGGTGACCGTGCCGCTCTCGTTTCCGATGCCGCCGCCGCCGTAGTTGTAGTTGCCGTGTGTGCTATTGCCGGAGAAGGTGCTGTTGGTGACCGTCAGCGTGCCGTAGTAGTTGTAGATGCCGCCGCCGACTACGGCGCTATTACCGGAGAAGGTGCTGTTGGTGATGGTGACCGCGCCCGAGTAGTTGAAGATGCCGCCGCCGCCTTCGCCGCTGGTCCCGTTTGCGATGGTCAGGTTCCGGACCGTGAACGTGACGCCAGTGCTCACGGAGAAGACGCCCACGCTGTTCCCGCCGCTGATCGTGATCAGACTCCCACCGTCAATGGTGGTGTCGGCGCTGATGTACTTCGTGCTGGTGACGGTAATCGTGGCGGCGCCCCCGCAGTTGAACGTGAGGTCGCCGCCGCCCGCAAGGGCCGCGTCCAACGCGGCTTCGGTGCAGCTGCCAGGGGTGCCGGTCCCGACGACGGCGTCACCGCGCGCGGGTCGGGGCGACCATGCAACGAACGCCACCACCGCGAACGTCGCGGCAATGCCGGCCCATTGTGGCACGTGTGGGGTCATGGAAAACGTGTTCAGCCGGCGAAGTTTGCAACGCCTGGTAGGTGTCAGTCAAGGGACAAGGCCCCCCACTCATGCGAAACAACGGCGCCGGCGCCGAGGCCCCACCGCTCCTGAGGTGTCCCGCGAAACGCGGGACGACATCACACACAACATTGAACCAACGGCACCGGTGTTGGTATAAGTCGGTTGACGGCGAAAGGAGCACGAGAGATGGCAACCAAGAGCACAGGGCAAAAGAACCCCCCGCGGCCCCCGCGTCAGCAGAGTGACCGCGGTTACATCAAGCAGCAGAGCGGGGGTGGTGACATCAAAATACGTGAGCCTAAAGGCAAAGGAATCGGTAAGCTCAAAGTGGCCTAACCAAGAAGAAAGGCCTCGACCGCCGCAAAGCGACCGAGGCCTAGGGCGCACCGCGCCCCTTTTCACGTACCGTCCCCTGCCTGAAAAACCCGCTGCACCTCGAGGAGACCAACCGCACGGCCAAAGCCTCGACCATTGACCACGCGCTCGCCATCGCCCGAGCGCGCGACGAGATCGCACGCCACTTTAAACCAACCGGCTCCGGCGAGCCGCGCGGAGAAAAGAAAAGCTACCGGTGCGCCGGCGCCCCGTTCTGTCTATAATCAATCAGCATGAAACGACACGACTGTGACTGTCGAGGGGGCGTGGTTGAGCAGATTGGAAGCTGCCTCGCCAGACTCTTTCCCGGCCGAGTCCATGAGGAGCATGACCGGAACACTGGGAACCACACGTTCACCATTGACGAGCGCCTTCTCCAAGTTCCACCCACCGAGCCGCACCTCCTCCATTATCAAGTTGTGGTGCCGTTCGAGTTTCGCGAGGACACCAGCGACGCGCCCTCGCAGGCTCTGGCAAACATCCTGAAGGCTGATATCTTGGTGGACGCCTTGCGGAAACACACGCGCGTGCTCGTTACCACGAAGGGCTTGCAGGCCCTTTCGTAAATAGAAAGAGCCCCGGCCGCTTTCACAACCGAGGCCTGCAGACGTTCACCGTCCGCCGTACCGAGGCCATAGGAGTCGTCAACCTGCGCTCGGCCAGTAAATCGCGCGCCGCAAGAGGCAGAGACGTCAAGCTGACCGGCCGGCTTCCCAGTACGCCTGTGAGACGACCCCGTACAAACCAAAGAACGCCCGCGACAGGTCGTCCAGTTCGTGCTCACTCAGGGCAGCAGCACGTTCTCTGAACGTGCCCGCCCCTTCCATGATCGCCCGGATCTTCTGCACGTGATCCTCGCCGCCCGCTGGCGTTGGCTTCTCGTGGAAGGCTATCGAGAACTCAAGCATGGCGCCTTCGATTCGATCAACCGCTTTCATCGTGAGCGATCCGAGGACGCTCACCGCCGTCTGCAGCTTTTCGTGTTGGTAGCTCAGGATCGACACGCCAGGACTTATAGCCGCGATCATCGCGTCATCCTGTTGGTCACACACACGTTTGCTCCCCGGCTACGACGGGCCTGCATGCCCACGACGACCAGCAGGTTCCCACAAGGCCTTCCGCCCTGCAAGATACTCGTTGAGCCGCTTGTACCTGGACGTGAGTTTGGTGTCGCCTTTGAGCGTGAACCGGACCAGCTCGCGAGAGGCGAACTCGTAGACCTGCGTAAGAGTCTCGGGGCGTACGGCGTTGGCACCAATTTCTCGGACCGCCTCACCAAGATAATCTAAAATTACCTTCCCGTCCGAATCGCGAGCGAGAAAACGCAGGCAACGCTCAGCGGTTCGCTTGGCACACGTCGCTGGGATACTGGATGTGGGCTGGTCGCGGACAAACTGTAGGTAGCTTATCAACTCGTCACCGACCGTGATCCGCGGGTAGTCCGACACGTCGTGTTCCAGGGTATAAGCGCGTTCCAGCGCAGCGCCGTAGACCTCGCCGCTATCGAGCTGGGCACCGACTCCAACGTCGATCCCACCCCGTAGCGCGTGGCCCAAGCCTAGGGAATTCAGGGGCATGATGGCCGACGCTAGCAGTGCTGCATGCACGCCGTTTATCGGTGTGCAGTGGTCGTCATGGCTGCGAAGCGGGACAGAGACAACGAACGAGTCTGAGAAACCATAAAACAGGACTTCCGATCGACGGAGCCCACGCAGGGCCTCTTGCTCTGGTTCGGGGAGGGACTTCAGAAAGTCGGCTGGCTTGCTGTAGCTATCAAAGAGGGTCTTGAACAGCTCGCGAAGCTGCAGGACGCAACCAAGGGTACGCTTAAGCGCGGCTGACGCCTGACGGAGTTCCGCATCGTTTTGGGGGAGGGTCGTGAGCCGGCGAAGCTCATCACGCTGCCCAAGCACGTCGAGATAGACTACCAGGAAGTGTTGTATTACCGGCGCCCCGCGCTGGAGCTCAGGTCGCTGGGACCCCATGCTCGCTTTCCGCGTTTACGCAAATACCACACCGGCCGAAAACCCGCACTACCGGCGCCCCGTCGCGTTCCGCCCGCAAAAGCCGACGCAGGGCCTGATCTTCCACGGAAAAAACGCGAGTCTTTCTGCGGAGCCGATCAGAGTCCCCGTCACGGTGTCGCCTTGTTCAGACTTTCCGACAGCCTGCCCCGGCAGCACGGTAATTCAAAAAGCCGCCGGAGAACTCCTCCAGACGGCTCGACTCCAATCCGTCATGCCCGCAATCCTCTAGCGGGCATCCAGGGGGGGGCGGGCAGGATGGATTCCCGCTTGAAGACTGCGGGAATGACGAAATGCGCTGGTTGATGGGCACTCCAAGTCGGTGTCTTCCGCGGTTGGTTCTCTCGTGAACCGGGTGGCGACTGGCTGCCGGGCATTTCTTGACACCTTCTGGATCGTGAGTCCTGCCGGCCCCGCGGAATGGTGGCGGCTGTTGGTGAGTCGCGTGAGGCCGTTGACAGCAGCGGGTGCGCCTCAACGCGGTGGTGGCCACTGATCCTCAAGCTGCCTCGCTGTCCTCGGATGGGCGGATGAGCGACTCCGCCGGAATGCCGAGGCCCTTGTGCAGGCGCCAGATCATCTTCAGAGTGAGCGGACGCTTTCGGTTGAGCACCTCGTAGACGCGGTTTGGGCGGCCCAGCATCGGTTCGAGGTCCTTCACCGAAAGGCCGCGCTGCTCCATCACGAATGTGATCGCCGCGACCGGATCCGGCAAATCCATCGGGAAGTGCTTGCGCTCATACGCTTCGACGAGCGTCACCATCACATCTAGGCGCTCTCCCTCGGGAGAGTTGGGGCGGGCCGTCATGAGCGACTCTATCTCCTTGAGCGCCGCCCGGTAGGCGGCTTTGGTCTTCAAGGGTTTGATGTCCATGGCAATTGCTCCTTCAGATAGTTTGCGCGTCGATGCGATCGTACTGCGCATGCGTACCGAGGAATCGCACATACACGACTCGATACGGAAAGTTGATCCACACTGCCAATCGGTACTTGTTGCCGGCGATGTTGAATACCACCCGGCCATTCTTCAGGACACTGGCATTGCCGAAGTCGGCCTTCACATCCGCCGGAGATGACCACTCAGCATGCAGCGCGTGTCTGTACCAGGCGAGCGTTGGCTCTCTCGCGTCTGCATATGCTGGATTGCTCTCCCAGAATGCCTTGAGGGTGGATAGCGCGATGACCCGCATGCCCAAGCATAGTCCCAGGTTGGGACTAGCGCAAGCATTGCCGCTGCCGGAGGCCGCGGTGCGCCCCGAGTATCAGAAGGGCGGCGCCGCACAGCGGAACTGCCAGCTGGACGTGCGTATTTGGCAACTATTGCCCAGCGGTTGAAACCGCGGCTACAAAAGCACCAAGCCCACCGGTGTGGGTGTTGGGCTCCCAGCCTCTCCACCGATGCAGTTGACACCGGGTGGGGGAGTCCGCAGCCAGGCACTTGAAAGCCGCCGGAGAACTCCTCCAGACGGCTCTTGGAACTTCGTGCGAGACGCTGACCCACAACAACTGAGAACGTGTCACACACGCCGTCAACCCTCTTCACCGGCCCGGGCACGATCGAGGAGCGCCGCACATTCCCGCCGCAGCACCGGGACGTCCGTCTCGACGATCGCCCAGACGAGGGCGTCGTCCACCGTTGGGTACTCGTGAGTCAGCTGATTGCGGAAGTCGACTATCCGCCGCGCATGCGTAATTGCGTCGAAGGTCTCGGCTGCCAGACGAAAGAGCGCCGCGATGGCTTCGCCGATGATGATGAACTCACGCTCGACGGAGGAGCGCACGAGCCGGTTAGCTTCATATGCAGCTAGATCGAGCCCGCGGACGGCGTTTGCGATCGCGTCGCACGACTCGACAATGTCAGCGAGATAGGCGCGCGCGTCACGCGGCATAGAGCAGCTGCTTCGTGCGCTCGATGTCCCGAGCGATGTAGGGGTTCTTGACGGCTCCCACCATAACCAGGTCGACGTCGCGGTTCAGCAGCTGGCGGAACTCATCGAGCAACCCGAAGTACGCTTCGACTCGCGCGTACGGCTCCATGGGCTCGAACTCGACGAGGAGATCCACATCGCTCTCGTCCGCCTTGAAATCGTCGCGCAACGCTGAACCGAAGACCTCAAGGCGAGCCACACCGTGACGCGCACACGCGTCCACGATCGCTTCGCGCTTGCTCTGCAGTAGACCGACCACGATGCACCTCCCGCTCACATCTTACCCGTGAAGCGCAGAGGACGCTATCGCGAGGCTCGTGTGCTGAGCTTCAACGGGTTGGTGACCTATTGCGAGCCAGCCTACGGGCCGTCAAGAACTCGTACTACGAGTCCGTCGAGGAGCTGGCGGCGGCGTACCGCTTTGCACAATCATCCTGACTGTGCCAGCGTACGAGCATGCGCGCCGCGACCACGATGTCGGCGATCGAGGTTGTCAAACTGCGGATGAAGATCGGCGTCCACGAGTTCGAAGCGGAAGGGCCACGCGATCTGGTGACGGCGCAGCTCGAAACGTGGAAGCATCTCGCGGGACTGTACGCGGCGGCCGCGACAGCGGATGGTCGCACCGCCGCCGGCGACCCGGCGCTGCGTCCCCCCTTTGCAGCCGACGCCGAGCGGAAGCTGATTAGGCTGCGCGTCAGCCCCAGCGGCCAACGGCGCAACGCGGACGCCGCCCTGTTGATCCTGTACGGCTATCACACCTGGTTCGCCGCCACCGACGAGGAAGAAGTGCCGGCCACCCGCTTGAAAGCCGCATTGGCTGCCTCGGGTCACCGGCCGAAGCGCTTGGATCGCGTCCTTGCGCCGCACCTGGCCGCCGGTTTGGTGAGCAAAAGCGGGCGCCACAGGCACGAAACGTATGCCCTGACGATATCCGGGGCGCCAGCACGCCGCGGCGCTCGCACGCCGGCTCTCTGAGCAGCGGTGAGCCGTCAGAGTTGCCCGGAAACGCGGCTGGCGTGGTGCGTTGGACCGCTCACCCTTTCTCAACGGGCTGACGGCCTCGCCGCGATGGCGCCCACTGCCGGGTCGGGAACCGTTATGGCCTGCGGCAATAAAAACCTAGCCATATTCCAAACCGGAATGGCGCATTACAACAGGTTAGGAGCCAGACCTGAGCTGTTTTGGCCTCATCTACTCGAGATCAGGCCGAACCTGAAACGATTGTGGCTTGTTACAAATGAGTTACAGCCAGACCAACTTTAGTTCTGGCCGCCGCGTCCGGCATGGAGCCAGATCCAGAGCCGATCTGGCTCACACTCATCACGATCAGGCCAAAACAACAGCCAATTTCGGCTTGCGGCTGCCGAAATGGCGTGTGCGGGTGCAGGTCCGAGGCGACGTTCCACCAAAGTGCAAAATCAATGTTCCGAGGGATCACTTAGAGATCTGCAGAGTGATCGACATTGGCGGCAGCGACGAAGCCGGGAAGGAGTGAACATGGTTACGACAGTTCTTTTGCTGCGGCACGGCGAGACGGCGCTCAACCGGAGTGGCGCGTTGCGTGGACTGATCGACGTGCCGCTGTCGGAACATGGCCAGCGCCAGGCGCGGCTGCTGGCGGCGCGTATTGCCGCCGAGTACCAACTCTCCGCGCTCTGGGCCAGCACGCTGCAGCGGGCGCGGTCCACGGCTGAGGAGGTGGCCCGCGTCACCGGTCTCGGCGTCCAGATCGATGCCCGTTTCAACGACGTGGACTACAGCAGCTGGGCAGGACGAACGTGGGAAGAACTGTCGCCGGAGGAACAGGTCGAGTTCCAGCGGTGGCAAAAGCATCCCGAACTGCCGCTCCCCGGGGCAGAACATCCCGCCGACGTGCAGCGCCGTGCGCTCGCAGGGCTGGCTACGCACGCCGAAGCTGGGAACGGCTGCATCGCGATTGCAGCGCACGATGCCGTCTTGCAACTGCTCCTCTGTGGCGTGTTGGATATTGATCTGCAGAGCTATCGTGGAATCGCGCAGCACACCGCGACACTCAACGAATTGGAGCGAACTGCAGCCGGATGGCGGGTACGCCTCCTGAATAGCGCGTACCACCTCGATGACACGTGATGCGGCGCGCTTCTGAGTGAGCGCCTACCGCACGCGTCGGCAGCGCCGGCGAGGCGGTGTACTCAGCCTGCAAGGGCGGCATCATTGCCTTTTGTAAGACTCTGGCGAGGCCCCCATGGCCCAGGGCTCACCCAGCGTCTCGGTGCGCGTAACTATCCTTGCGCTGGCGCGTTTCGGCATTGCACCGGAAGCGGAAGTCAAGTCCCTGGAAAAGCGCTGGAAGAAGTACCGACAGGCGAGCGGATGCGATTTGCATGGAAAACCAAGCGCCACCGGAGGTCCGGCGTGAGCGGTGGCGACATCCTGCAGGGGTTGCGCACGCCGTTTTCCTATGTCGTGGGTGCCCAACCCTTGGGAATCGCGAGGCATTGCCCGGCATTTGCCCACTGCTCAGCCTGCGTGATAGTGCACGGGTTGGCGAACGATCGTGGGCCACAGTAGCGGGGTTTTTCGCCGTGTTCTGCGCTTTCGAACTTCGAGGTATTCTAGCTGTCAGCCGCATGCGCAGCGAGCGAAACGATGGCCGAGGAACGGCCGAAGAGGGCGCTGTACATAGTTGGCCGAGAGTCACCTGGTCAAGCTCAGCTCAGATGGTCAGGGGAGAACGCTTATGAGTAGCGCCAAGAATCAGGGTGGAGCCGAAAGATCCTCGGGCGCACTAGACCCCAGGAAACTGTATCGAGCATTCTTCGAGGAAGCTCCTGACGCTATGCTAGCTACTGACCCTCACGGGCGGTTCATTGTCGTCAACCGGCGGGGAACTGCGCTGACCGGCTATTCCCGCGAGGAACTACTCGGCATGGCCATCACGGATCTCATCAACCCGGAGGACCTTGCACGGGACCCGATCAGCATGGATGATTTGCGGGCCGGAGAAATCGTCACAAAGGAGCGCAACATCCTCCGGAAGGATGGCAGCCTGCTCCCGGTAGAGATACGCACTCGGATGCAGCCGGAAGGGAGCTTGCTGGTCATCGTTCGCGACATCACCGAGCGCAAGCGGGCCGAAGCCGAACAAGCAGCGCTTCTAGAGATTGCCAAAGACATCGCCGGCGTACTCGATCTCAACGATCTTCTCAGACGCGTGCTCCAGCGCACCGCCGCCGTGCTGTCCTGCGACTACGTCGTCACTTATTATTTCGACGCCACGCGCGGGGCCTACAGGCCGCTGGCCTGGTACGGTGTTCCCTCCCGGCTAGAGCCAGACATGATCGTACCCGAGTTCACCTCCGGCCAGCCCTTGGTCGAAGCGTTGCTCGGGACGGAAACCGTTGTCATCAACGACATCGCCAACCAGAGCTTGGTGCCGCTGGAGATCTTCACTCACTTCGGACTCACCGCCATGTTGGTGGTTCCGCTCGCGGTGCGCGGGCGAAGGATGGGCGCGCTGGTAGCGCTGAACGCCGAAAGTGGCCGCCGCTTCGCCCCGCACCAAGTGCGGTTGCTGGAAGGGATAGCGCAACAGGTGGGTGTCGCCATAGAAGCCGCAGATCTCTATCGCGCACAGGAGGAAGAAGCGGCGATCGCCGGCGCCTTCGGGCGCGTCGGGCAGGAGATCATGTCTTCGCTCAGCAACCGCGGGCTGCTCAACCGGCTTTGCCAGGTGACCACCGAGGTTATGGGCTGCGACCGCAGTGGCACCTCGCTTTGGGACGCTCGGGAAGAAGCCTTCGTTCCCGTCGCCAGCTACGGCGACTCGCCGGAGCAGTGGGAGACGATCCGCCTGCTTCGGTTCCGCCGGTCCGCGCTAGCGACGCAAATCGAGGCCATGGAGCGCGACGGGATTTTCAAGATGAAAATCGCGGACCTGCCCGACTCGGGGCCCAAGGCGGCAGCTCGCGCGTGCGGCGTGACCGCAAGCATGATGGTGCCGCTGCACCGCGGCAGCGAGCTGGTCGGGTTTCACACCGCCGACTACTGCGGCCGCGAGGAGGTGTTGGGAGAGCGCGACGCGCGTATCGCGCGCGGCATCGGCCAGCTAGCATCGCTGGCGCTGGAAAGTGTGCGGCTGATCGAGGAGCTGGAGCGGGCCAATCGCTTGAAGTCCGACTTCGTCGCCACCATGTCCCACGAGCTCCGCACGCCGCTCAACAACATTCTGGGATACAGCGATCTCTTGCTCGACGGCGGCTTCGGCCCAATGACCAAGGACCAAGTCCACACACTGCAGCGGATCGGCAAGAGCGCTGAGGGGCTGCTCGAACTGATCACCGCCACGCTCGACCTGAGCAGTCTCGACACCGGACAGGTGCAACTCGATGTCCAGGCCATCGACTTGCCCGATCTGGTCAGGGAGTTAGACGCCGAGATCTCCGGGCTCCGTGAAAACCCCAACGTGAACTTCGCGTGGGATGTCGCGCCGGAGCTGCCGGAGCTACGCAGCGATCCGGCTAAGTTGAAGGTGGTGCTCAAGAACCTGATCAGCAATGCGATCAAGTTTACCCATGCGGGCAGCGTCGTGGTGCGGCTGCGCGCGCGTGATGGCGGTGTGGAGATTACGGTAGCCGACACCGGGGTCGGCATTGCTCGCGACATGCTGCCGGTGATTTTCGACCCGTTTCGCCAAGGCGAGCCAGCCATGACCCGCGAGCACGGCGGTGTCGGTTTGGGGCTCTACATTGTGCGCCGGGCAATCGACGTGCTCGGGGGTACGATCGAAGCTGAAAGCATCGTCGGGCAAGGCTCGATGTTCTGCGTTTGGGTGCCGTCACGGCTGGCGGCGTAAGGCCGAAGCCTGCTGCGCACTTCCGGAACCCTTGTCGCTCGGTTTGCTCCGCGCGTGGGCTGCGGTCATTGTGGCGGCCACGAAAAGCCTACAAGGGGAAACGGCATTTGTGACCGGCGGCAGCAGCGGGCGGGCGATCGCGCTACGGCTCGCCGACGACGGCGCCCGTGTCGCGGTGGCGGATATCAACATCCAAGGCGCCAGGGAAAGCGAGCACCTGGTGCGTGCAGCCGGGGGTGACATTCGCCGGTCTCGCGTCTTGTGGCGGGAAGCGGCACCGAAAACCGCGGGGAGTGAGCGCGCGGTCAAAGTTGTGCCGGAACTCCACGACATCTTGCGCGCGTTGAGCCCGGTGCATGCAGACAGCGATCTGCACGTCTTTCGTGGACGCGACGGTCACCCGCTGCACCAAGACCGGGTGACACAGCGCCACTGGCAACCCGCCCTCCGGGAGCTGCAGATCCGTCCGCGCGTTTTGTACGCATGTCGGCACACGTTCATCAGCTTGGCGCTCACCGCTGGCGTGAACCTGAAGTGGCTAGCCGAGTACTGCGGCACCTCGGTGGTAATGATCGAGCGCCGCTATGGCCGCTACATGGCCCCGCCTACAGATCAGCTTGAGCACCTCTCCGCGACGCTGCCATCCGCCAAAGAAAACGAAACTCGTGACCCTACCCCCAGGTCACGAGTTTCGCGCCGCAAAGACCACAGAAAAACAAGGGTGAGTGAAGGGGCTCGAACCCTCAACCCCTGGAGCCACAGTCCAGTGCTCTGCCAGTTGAGCTACACTCACCGTCCCCGGTGATCCGGCGCGCGCCAGCGGAGTAGGACGCACCGTCGGCGTGCTCGTCAGCCTCCGCTATGGCATACGTGATCGAAGACGAAGGTGCAAGAGACCCCGGCGGGCGGCGGGGGCACGCCGACGGCGATGCTCGGCGCCCTGTTCAGAATTCTACTCTGAGGGCTCCGACTACAGGCCGCCGCGCACGGCACGCACGGAGTTCGGCACGATGCTTTTCTCGAACGCGTTGACGATTCCGACGTTCCCGTCCACGGCCCAAGCGTTGGTGGGAATGTCTTGGTACGTCGTCGACGACCAGTAGAAGCCCAATTTCGTGCAACTGCAGGTCGCCGCCGTGCAACCGGGACCCGGTATGGTGGGGCACCCGGTGTTGAACGCAGGATCGACCGCCGGGGCTACCCGGCCTGCATCCACGAGGCTCTCCAGCTCGCGCCGGTTCGGGAGCCGCCAATCGCAGTGATCCGCAAAACACGGCGACGCGTTCAAGTTGGCAATCTTGACGCTGAATGCCTCAGACCAAGTGTAGGTATTGTTCGCGTCGTGGATGCTGCCGTCTTGCACCAGTTTCTCCCACATCAGTCCGGTCACGTTGTCGGTGATCGTCCCGTCCCCGTTGTCCGTGTAGCTGAGCGGTGCGCCCGCCCCAACTGCGGCGTCCTGCCCGGCCGGCAAGCCCGGACACGCGCCCAGCGCACCCGACCCCTGGTCGCACTGCATCTGCCCGGTGCTCAAGAGCCCCCCGCCCTGACAGGGCACGGGTTCCGCCGCGCACCCGTTCAGGGCCGCGTTCACCACACGCAAGATTTCGTCGATGGTGACCACGTGATCGCCGTTGATGTCTCCGGCACAGCATGATGCAGCCTGGGTGCTGCGGACCGCGATCAACAACGCTACTGAAACCACACCACACAACGGAGACCGCCGCAAAGTTCGCATCGCCATTACTCCTCCAGGTATGTCTCGCTTAGCACCGCGTGAACATCAGGGCCAGGCTTCTGCGCTCAATTGTCCTCCCCCTTGGGTTTCGGCGCTGCGGGTCTCCTGCCGGGGCTCTTGCGGTCGTAGTACTGCGGCTTGTGACATCCCGGCGAGCAGCCTCCGCCGGTTTCGGTTTTCACAAACCTCAACGGTAGATTCCATTTGCCAAACGGGACGGTGTCGGCGATCAACTTCGGATTAGGGCTCCCGTGGAGGCTGTGACAAAGTATGCAGCTGCGCGCTTTTTGCTTGTTGTGCACGTGCACATAGTGAAGATTTTTCTCGCCGTCTCTGAAGTTCGTCGCGAATGACGTCTCAGCGTACTGGACCATATCGCGCTTGTGACAGCCGAAGCACAAGGCGAACTCGGTGTCGGTGTACGGAACGTAAATGTCCGACGGGAATTCGTTCACCAGGAGGTGCTCGTTCTGGCCGCCGTGTGGATCATGACAGCGACTACACTTGCCGTCGTTGTTGGGACCATGCTGCACCGTCGCGTTCTTGGGGATGATCGAGTCGTGACAGGTAACGCAGAGGTCCTTTACCGGACTCAGCAGCATCTTTTCATTGTCGCTGGCATGCGGTGAATGACACGACGCGCATCCCTTCTCCATCAAGAGAGCGGGATGGCTCACCGGCGAGTTCTTGACCTTCTCGCCGATCTGCGGGTGGCAGAGAAAACACAGTTCCTGGCCCTCCTGAGCCAGCATTTTCGGATAATCGCTGCCATGAGGGTTGTGGCATGACGTGCATCCGCTCGCCAAAGCCGGATGCACGTTTTTCTTCTTCAGCACGTCCGGCATGTCGGTATGGCAGCCGAAGCACAAATCGTCGCCTTCCTTCAAAAGCAGCTTCTTGGTATCCGACGAGTGGGGGGTGTGACAGAGCGTGCAGTCTCCGGCGGAAACGGGACCATGGACGACCTTGAAATCGACATGATCCGCATGACAGGTCCGACACAGGTCCTTCATTGGCTGCACCAGCATCTTGGGCTGATTCGACGCATGGGGGTTGTGGCACGTCGTGCACAGCCCCGACTGGACCGGGGAATGAACATCGCTCTTCGCAAATCCGTCGCGGTCATGGCAGGTAAAGCAGAGATCGGGCGGATCCTGCGTGAGCTTGAACGTCTTCTTGCCCTTTTGCGGATGCGGCGTCGTCTCCGACTGGTGACAGGTCTCGCAGGTTTCCGCGATTGGATGGACGGTCTGTGCCTTCAGCAGTGTAGCGTGACACTTCTCGGAGACACAAGTTCCCTCCGCTAGCGCACCGTTGCCCATCAGCAAGACGGCGCTCACCAGCAGCGGAGCGAGCCCGAGGCAAGCGTGGAAATTCTTCTGATCCATGTGCCCATTCCTTTTTTGCACTGCCGAAACGCGAATCACGGGTAGGAGGAGTTGTCATGGACGTGGCTATGACACACGAGGGTGCAGCTCCCCGAAAACATCCCGTTGTCCTTAAAAACGGGGTACTGACTTCCCGTCTTCGGGAAAACGATCCTGGTATCGAAGTTGATCAGATGCGTGTGCGATCCCGTCCCCGCCGGCACGGCGCCCATCACATCGTTTACGCCATGCGCATCGTGACAAGCGGAACACGGCGCGCCGGCCGCCAAATGTCCGCTGTGCCCCCCTTTGGATGTCTTCACGCTCTTACGGAAACTCGTGTTCCCCAGGATGCTGTAGCGGTCATGGCAGCGGTAGCACAGCGCGTAGTGGTCAAAGCTTTCCGGCGTGCCGTCCGTCGTCTCGTAGCGTTCCTTCAAAATCGGAGGGAAGGCCGAACCGTGCGGGCCGCGTGAGCCGCCCTCGTCATCGGCGTGGCAAGTTGTACAGTACATCATCACCGTCGGTGTCATGTTGGGTTCGAAGGCGGAAGGAATGCTCGGTATGTTCAAGGTCTTCCCCATCGCGACGATTGGGTGGTACGACGAATTTGCGGGATCGAAGGCGCGCCGCAGGTTTGTGACGCCGAGGACGCGCGGGATGTAGTTCAGATCGGGAGTGTTGTCGGCGTGACACTTGAAGCAGACCTCATATTCGTACGTGACCGAACGGATCCCCAGGCCGTTGCGGTCGACGCCGCTCACGCCGCGCAGCATGCCCGAAGCGTAGGGAGCCTCGGCTTGGGTGTCGTTGGTAACGTGCGGATTATGGCAATCGACGCACTCCACGCTGCGGATCCCGGAACGCCCCGCAGCGCCGACGCTCGATACCATCGGCATGGTGCCGGGCAGCGGCTCGTGATGCGCCGACGGCTTGCGAATCTGTCGAGCGATATCCACCATCCCCAACTGCGGAGCCCCGACCATCACGGCGCCCACTCCGGCTGTGGCAGGGTGTATCGGGGCCGGCTGGGAACTGTGGCAACCGGCACTGGTGCACGAGAACGCCGGCGGCGCAGCGGTGAAATTCAGTAGCTCTTCGGCCGTCGGCGCAAAGTGGGGCGTGTGGCACACCTCGCAGCCCCACTCGTTCAGCTGCGTGTACGTCGGCCACGTCTTCGGCGGCAGGGGTAAGATCCCGACTACCGACGCCGTTGAGGTGGCATGGGCCGAGCTGTTCCATCCGGTCATCTGATGGCAAGTCGTGCACAGGGCCGAGAAGCGGTTGTCCTTGAGCAGAAACTTGCCATAGGTGTCGTTGTGAGGGTCGTGACAGGTGATGCAGTGGACTTCATCCGTGTCGCCGTACACCAGATCGGGTGGCGGCGAAGACACCAGCTCGGCGTTCGGCAACGCCATGTGGTACGGAAACGACACGGGGTGATGCCCCGATAGGTCCAAACCGAAATTGGAAAGACTGCCTGGCGCCAGCGTGGCGCCGCCCGCCATGGTGATGCCGCCGGCGGGGTTGACAACCGCACCCATGGCGATCGTGCCGTCATGACAGCTGAGGCAGAGCTTCGTCGGGCCGGAGGGCTGCGGCAGCGGACCGGCCTTCAACGTCGGGCTTGCGTACACGTTGTAGACCTGCGGCTCGATATCCTTATTCCACAGCGGCGAGAGCGGTGTGGCGTTGTGCGGTGTGTGGCAAAAGATGCAGATGCGCGTTTCGGTCAGCGCGCGGATCGGGCCGGGTCCCGACACCGACAGGTTGTGCTTGGTGTTGACCATGTCCCTCGGCGTCTCTGCCTCGAGCGTGGATACCGGCACCGACCCGAAGAGACACAAGGCAACGACGCATACCCTGACGCACCGTCTTCCGGATTCAGGATGTGCCATTCACATACCCCTCGGTGATCCGGAAGACCTGGACGCGCCGATTGTAGGTGTCGCACACGTACAGCTCGTCGTTGTCACTGATGAAAGCCGCCGACGGGAGCCAGAACTCGCCGAAGTCCGTGCCGCGCTTGCCGATCGTCAGGAGGAAGTCACCGCGGCGGTTGAAGAGCTGGACGTTGTCAAACAGCCCGTCAACGACATACACGACACCGTCCCTGTCCACCGCGAGCCCTTTGGGCATCGCCATATCACCCGAGCCGTCGCCGTGATGACCAAAGGACCCCAAGGGGTTGCCTTCCTCGTCGAAGATCTGCACTCGGAAATTCAGCGCATCGGTCACGTAGAGCTCTGCGGCAGAGGACCGGAAGATGTGCGTGGGAAAATTGAAGCGTCCCTCGCCGTCCCCTCGCTCACCGAACGAAAAGGCGAAGTTGCCGTTCGTCCCGAACACGTCGACCTTGTTGGCGAGCGTGTCGACGATGTAGAGCGCCTTCTTCCGCGGGCTGTACGTGATGCCGGTCGGGCGCTGCAGCCTATCGGCGCCGGCCGTCAGCAGGGTGAACAGCAGCCCGCCGTCGGGACCGAAAGCAAACACTTTTCCGGTCGAATCGGAGACGTAGAGTCTGTCCTCGTCGTCGAAGATCACCCCCACGGGCGAGGCGATCTTGTCCTGTTTCGTTCCCGAAAGCTGAACGTAGCGCTGCTCTGCAGGGACATAGAGGTGCACGCACCGGCGTCCCATGTCGGCAACCGCGATGCGCCCGTCGTGTGCGGTGGCCACCGCCACCGGCAGCATGAAAGCGTTGCGATCTTCGTCCTCGCCGAAGATGACCTGACGCAGCAGCGAGCCGGAGTCGGCGTTGCGCGCTAGGCCGGTGAAGGCTTGGGCATAGGTCACCTTCGCCCTGTTGGGCTGATACGGCCACTGGAGGACGATGTCGGGATGGGACGTCCGGAGCCTCCACGTCGTTGCGCAAGCCGACGCGACGCAAGCGAGAACGAAGAGGGGTACCGCGTATCGTCTGCGAGCAGCACAAAGATTCATCACGGTCCGGGCTCTCCTGTTCACGATCGACGACATCTCAGAACAGCCGTCTCCTGAAATTGAGGTAGAAGTATTGATGATCACGGCTGGTGGACAGGGTGCCACCTCCGGAGGAGTCGGACCCGTAAACGCTCCCCCCGGCGGTCACCTCCACCTTGCCGATTCTCCACACCCACGCCGCGTTGACCGAATACGCGTTGCTGTCGACCAGCCCCTGCAGTCGTTGGTAGGAGCCGCCGAGCGACACCGACATGTTCCACGCCAAGAGCTGTTTCTGCACGCTGCCGCTGACGGACTCCGTCTGTTCGGTGAATGCCCCCGAATAGGAGACGAACGGCCCGGGCGAGTACGCGGAGGTTCCATGCGGGTAATACTTGTTCACATAGTCGGCCGTCGCGTACGCGGTGGTCGTATTGCCGAGAGGGCGTGCGTATTGTACTTCGCCGAGCCATTGCCGATACGGGCTGATGTTCCAATCGAGCTGCTGATACTCTGCCCGCAGCCGCAGTGGGTCGCGGTGGCCGATCAGGCCGGCGGTATAGGTGGTGGAATCAATGGGCACCCCCGGAAAAACTCCGGACAACACGCTCGATCGGACCGTAACGTAGCTGAGGTACGGCGTCAGCAGATCATTGAACAACTGCGCGCTGGTGTTGCCAGCAAGCGTGTCGGTGCGCAGCGCGAATGTTCCGCTCGCAAGCGCATACGACACCAGAAAGGTATATTGGGTGGTTGGATTGGGAAGGGTGCACGCCGCGGGTAGGCTGGTTAAAGATATCTGGACGGTGTTGCCCATCGAAAAAACCTGGTAGTTAGCGGGGGACGTCAGGGTAATTTGCGCGAACGGCCCTACGGGGCACTGGAGGACGACCGCGAAAAGCGCCCCTACGACGCTTTGCGGCTGCTGCGCGAGCGTGAAGGAGCCAGGCACGGTCGCCAAATGCGATTCGTTCACCGTTTCGAGTTGCCCGTGGTTGTCCGTATCGGTTCGCGCAACACTGGCCCCCGCCAGCAATCTGCCCCACGGAATGACCTTGGTGTAGTTGAGCGTCAGGGTATTGGATAGCGACGTCGAATCGCCGCCGACGGAGTTCCGCCAGTCACTCAACAGCGTGTAGGTGGTATCCAGGCTTTGGTACAGCCGGTGGACGAGGTTGAACTGGAGGTCCTTCTCGGTGTTGGACAAAACCTGCGATCCGGGGGTCGAGCCCTGAATCGTGGCCTCGTTGTCCTGGTAGCGATAGGAGAGGTCGCTCCGGAAGTTCCACGGGAGATACGCGTTCAGCAGCTCGTACCAGCTCAGCTGGTCGTTTTCGAACCGTCCGGACGAAGTGCCCTCCTGATCAAACGTGTTCTTCGCCACGCTCGAGCTCAGTCGCAGTCGCTGGAGGTTGATGAAGTTGCCCGCGAGGTACTCGGTCGAGCTGCCCGAAAGCCCTTGAGAGTCGCTGAACCACGACGGATTGAAGGCGCCGTTGAAGGACACCTCGTTGCCGCTGACGAAACGCTTGAAGTACTGGCCGTCCAGGCTGAAGCGCGTGATGTCGGAGGAAATATCATCGGACGTGATGGAATCGTGCACGACCCCGGTGTGCAGGAAGTACGGCTTCTGGCGGTAGCGGAACGAGGCGCCTTGGCTTTCTTCGACGCTGTTGTGCTGCGTTGCCGCCTGCTCCTTGTACAGCGGTTCGTAGCGGCGGGCAAACACCTCCAGATTGTAGGCATGCTCCGGTAAGAAGAGCAGCTTGGCATCGTACTCCAAGCCGAGTGCATTCTGCCATCCGGTGGAGCCGGCAAACGACGACTCATAGTCCTCTTGCCGCGCCAATCCCCCGATCGAGAAGTGGTATTGCAGGAAACGTGGATGATAGGAGTAGCCGTCGGAAAACAAGGTGAATTTCTCTCGGATGAAGGTGTCGGTCCAGTGCACGGGCTGGGTGCCCTCGGTGCTAACGTGATCCCGCTCGAATGAGGTGAACGACTCGAGGAAAGCTCCGTTTTCATAGGGGGTCGGCACGAAGTCCCTCCAATCGGCAAAGACCAGTGAAGGAACGAAACCGATCGCCGCACACAGAACCAGGAAGGTCCTAGAACGGAACCGGCTCCCATCCCGCCTCATCCGCAGTTGGCTCCATCAATTCATTCTCTTTCTCATCTCAACAAGTACCTCTTGTCAGACATATGTGGATTGTGGCAGCTCGTACACTGTCCCTCGATGCCCACATGCGCGCCGATACTCGCCACGGTTTGGCGCTCGTGGCAGTAGAAGCAGAAGCTGTCGGACTCGGACACCAGGAGATAGCGGTACTGAGAACTGTGCGGATCGTGACAAGCCAGGCACCCGCCGGATGCGAGCGGTCCATGGACGTATTTCTTGTCCAACTTGAGCTCATGGCATTGGAAGCAGAGTTGGTCCTGCGGTAGCACCAAAGAGTTGAAGGCGTTTGGATCGTGGCAGGCGTTGCAGAGGTGCGCGGCGTAGGGGCCATGTTCGCGGTATCCGACCTGTCGCGACTCCTCGACGTTCTCGGCGGTGGTCTGCTCGGCTTCCGGTTCGCCGGCCGTGGGCGGCGGCACCCCATCGAAAAATAGACTGAGGACTTTGTAGCGTGTCGCTGGGTTGCAGCCTGTCGACAGCACCGCCAGCACGGATGCGCATGCCACTACCGTCCATACCTTCATTGAAATCCGGAAAGCGATCGCGCGGACCCTCTTTGGCTCACTTCGGTTGGACTTTCTCCCGCTCCTGCTGCCGCCGCGCTTGAATGGCCTTGAGGAGATCCGCATCCGAGGGATAGGTTTGTCCCTTCTGCTTCCCGTACGCGAAGACGTTGACCAAGCGTGGGCCGAATTGGCTGATGACGAATACGAGGTACTCCGGCTCGAAACCCGGCTCGACGTATTGTTGAAAGTACGGCAGATTGTCGTAGTCGATGGTGACCTTTGCCGGCAACAACAAGCCGCCAGGCTTGTCGCTGTCCTCCCCGAAGAACATCAGCAGCCGGCCTTCCTTGTTGAAGATCTGCACGTTGTTGAAGGCGGCGTCGACGGCGTACAGATGACCTTCGCGGTCAACCGCGATCCCCTTGGGCCGCGCGAAGTGCCCCAGGTTGTCTCCGGGCTGTCCAATCGTCCCCTTGAAATGACCGTCGCGGTCGAACTTGACCACTTGAAATCGCCCGACGTCGGTGACGTACAAGTCGCCGTCGCCGTCGAACGCGAGATTGGTGGGACGATCGAGCCGCTCGGAGGGATCCCCCTTGTCGCCGAAATGCTTGATCAGCTCACCGCTCTGCTTGTCGAAGACTTTCACCAACCCGTTGCCGGGGTCGGCAACGTACAGCCGGTCCTCGAGCGGCACGGCGTCCACCGGCCTCCATCCACCGGGCAGGCCGTACGCCTTCAGATAGTCGTCGTTCCGATCAAAGGCGACAACTTGACCGCGGGCGGGATCGGCCACGTACTTGGTCCCTTCGGACTCGATGCTGATGTTGAGCGGCTGCGTGAGTCGTCCCGGACCAACAGCCCCTTTCAGCGGTTCGAAGGATTGGTGTTTCAGATCGAAAACGACGATGCCGGTGTTGGTGTCGCAGACGTAGATCTTGCCGTCGAAGACCGCGACGCCGTACGGCTTGTCGAGCTTGACGTCCGGTTTCTCACCGACAACGAAGCGGTTGAAGGCGGACTGCTGCTCCACATCCTTGAGGCTGCTGAAGGCGGTGAGATACTGGATGCGGGGAGGATCGGGCGCCGTCGGAAAGAATGTCGGGGGCGGCAGCGGGCGCCGCGGTGCGCTGCACGCCGCCAGCAGCATCACGGCGCCGCACAGGACCCTCGGCCACTTCTCCTTTCTAATCACGAGCTTCTTCCATCCGCTGAGCCGACGCGTGCGATGGCGGCTTCCTTACGCTGCTGATCGTGCCCTATCACAGCGACGATCGAAGGCAAAGAAACTCACCGAGCCTGCAAACCGAATTTGTTGGGAGTAGGGACACAGGCTGCCGAAACGCGAGGGGGGAATGTTGCCATTCCCCCCTTCGTCTCGCGTGTGATACCGTGCCGGAGTTGCGTCTACGGCGTCGCTGTCCCTGGATCGGTCCCCTTGTCGTGGCAGGTCAGGCAGAGGTGGCTGCTGGCGTCACTCCTCCACAGCAGCGTTTCGCCGGTGTTGCCTTTGTTGTGGACCGCATGGCAGCTCCCGCACTCCATCTTCGTGTTGCCCGGACCGTACAGGTGGTTGCGCACCGGCCCGGCGCCGCCCATCTGCGCCGTGTCGGCCGAACGGATCTCAGTGTCGACGGCCTGTACGGCGTCGTAGTCGAAGCCGATAGGGTGGTGGTTGCCGAGGTAGTTGTCCTTACCGATCATGTATTGCGGATTGATCGTCGCGCCGCCGCTGCTCACCGAGTAGGAGAGCTGGGAGCTGTTGCCGTACGCATTGATGGCCACGCTGCCGTCATGACAGCTCAAGCAAAGGAGGGACGTACCGCCCGGTGTCATGCCGTTTTGAATGGCCTGCGAAGCGTGCGGACCCCTCGTCGGTGCGCCCGGGCCGTTCTGGTACATGGTGTAGGACGCGTAGTTGCCGGTGAGCTGATGGTTCCACAGAGGCAGGTAGGTGAAGGCGTCCGGCGCCTGCGGGCCGCTTCCCACGCCTGCTCCCGGCCCGCCATTGGCCGGGCTCAACTTGTAGGTGCTGTGAGGCGCGTGGCAGAAGATGCAGATTCTCTGCAGTACATCCGTCGGCATCGCGGTGTAGCTCATGCCGTTATGTGATGTGCCGAGATCGTGCACCGTGCCGTTGATGCCCGTGCCGGCCGGGTACGCGAACGGCTGTTGGGGCGTGAACGCACGCGCCGAGGATGCAAGGGACAGCCCGAATGTAGCGATGAGCAACCCTTGTGCGAGTCTCTTCATGGTTCCTCCCATGGTTTCGTCGGTCCGCATGTTTTCCATCTTTTCGCTCCTAAGGAAGAGGTGGGTTGCCCAGCCCGCTCTCCTACATGCACACTCCGGAGCTGCAATGCGTCGCAGGTAACACACAGTCTGTGTTTACCGTACACGCTGACACTGTCATTGATACGTTCTCAGTCAGTGCCCCGAACCAATTTTCGGTTGCGCCGACGTCATGGACCATTTGCCACTGGAAGTTGTACGGGCCCGGAGTTGCTGGCGCGGTCACGGTCCAGGTGAAGGTCTTCAGGTTCGTGAAGGCGATACTGTCGGATGGATTGAGATATACCCGGTTCATCCCCCACGTGGTGTTGTCCTGGGTATTCTGCGAACCGAGGGCATAGTCTGCTCCTGGTGTCGGGGTCGCCGTCCAAGTGGTGCTTCCGGTATTTTGCATCGTCACGGACACGCTGTACTGATTTCCCGCGATCATCGCGGTCGGCACACTCACGCTCACGAACGCTGCATTATCACCGGTCGAAGGCGTATTCGTCGGCGTCAGCGTCGGCGTATTCGTCGGCGTGCGCGTATTGGTCGGCGTGCGCGTATTGGTCGGCGTCGACGTGTTCGTCGGCGTGTTCGTCGGCGTTGGCGTGTTCGTCAGCGTGTTCGTCGGCGTCAGCGTGTTCGTCGGCGTCGGCGTGTTCGTCGGCGTCGGCGTGTTCGTCGGCGTCTTCGTTGTCGTCGGGGTGATCGTCGGTGTCAGCGTATTGGTTGGCGTCAGTGTGTTCCTTGGCGTCCAGGTCGGGGTGCTCGTCAGGGTGTTCGTCGGCGTTGCCGTGCTCGCCGGTGTGTTCGTTACCGTCGGAGTGATGGTCACCGTCGGAGTGATCGTTACCGTCGGGCTGTTCGTCGGCGTTGGAGTGTTCGTTGGTGTCGGTAGTGTGCCCGTAGGTGTCGGAGTGAACGTTGCTGTCGGCACCGTCGAAGTTGGTGTCGCCGTCGACGCCAGCGCCTTGATGACATTGCCCATGCTGCTCGGCCCGACGATGATGTTGGGCGACGAGGCACCAACAGGAACCGCGGGAACGGCAAAGCTGTAGCCCCATTCCGTGACCGTCAGGTTGTACGTCCCCGGCTTGAGAGATCCGGCTGAGAACGTCCCGTCGACCGCGGTGTACACGGTCGAGGCGACGGTGCCGGTCGCGATATTCGTGACGGCAACGGTCGCCGATGCCAGGCCCGTTCCGCCACTGTCCGTCACCGTTCCGCTGATCGTGAAGTACGACACGGTCACCGTGCAGGTCTCGATGCTCTGCTGCCCAAGCGTGTCGAGCACCCTGTGGGTGATCGTGTACGAGCCCGGACCGCGATACGTGTGCGGGCCGAATGTCGTGCCCTGGCCGCCGCTGGCGAGCAAGCTGCCGTCGCCCCAGACCACGGTCACCTGGGAGACGCCGGTACCGCCGGGATCCGACGAGTTATCCGTGAAGATGACGGTCCAGTTCGTATTGACCTGCGCTTGCAGGGCAGCGCACCACGACATCGGGATCGGACTGCCGGTCGGCGGCGGCGGCGGCGTTCCCGTCGGCGTCGGTGTGATCGCACCCGGTGTGGGCGCGTAGTCGGGAGTGTAGACCGACACGTTCTTCGTGACGGATCCGGCGCCGCCGTCCACGGTCAACGTGATCTGGTACGTGCCTGTGCCGCTATAGGTATGGGTTGCGCTGGCGCCCGAGCCATCAGTCGAGCCGTCGCCCCAGTTCCAATCGTAGGAACCGCATCCGCCGATGCAGGCTGCCTGGGCATACACGGTCACCGTGAGCGTGTTGGGGCTGCCCAGCGTGTAGCCGAAGTTCACCTCCGGCACGTTATTGTGAATGGTGGCCGCGTAGGTGGCCAGGTCGGTCTTGCCGATATACGGCGCGTTGTTCACCGTTGCGCTTGCTCCGAGCGAACCGCCGTGGCACTGGCCGCACGCGAGATCGAGGTCCACCCAAACCGCCTTGGGGTACGAGCCGTCGGGTGTGGTCTGCGCGTTCCTGTCCTCGGTGACGGCCGTCCATATCCCGCTCGCCCCAGTGCAATTGCCAGAGGAGACGTCAGACAGGTAGACAACCGGCTGACTAGGAGCATTCTGAACCGCACCTGTATGTACAGAGCAGGTTCCTCCATAGAACTGACCTATTGTCGGGAATGTGCTGTAAGTCGCACTGGTATTGATTCTCCACAAATGCACCGGCATGGATGTCTGATTGCCGTTCGCCTCAGCCTGTGTAGCCATATGACAGACGACGCAGGGACTGTCATATTTGCTGGAGTCAAACGGTGTCCCGGCTCCCATCGGATGGAGCATGCTCGACACAGCCACCTGCGGAGCGCCGGCGTCGGTTGCGCCGGTTGTGCTGTTGTTCACATGACAATTCTCGCACGTCTTCCTGATGGCCGCCTCCGACTGATCCTCAATAAAGAGACTGTTGTGGACATCGTGGCAGGTCGAGCAGGTCCCCTGCTTGGTGCCCAGATCGCCGGATGCGTCGGCCCTCCATGAGCCAACACCGTATAGCCCCTCACAGTCGGCTTTGGTCGTTATTTCACTGCCGTCAGCGTTCGTCTTCGCCGGAGTGCTGCTCGTGGGCGATTGCCAGCAGGTGTAGCCCTTGAAGATGCTGCCATACTCCGAGGTCCCACTCGGGTCGGTAAGATCGTATTCACCAAGTGAATTCAGCGTGATAGATCCAGGACCGGTCTGTGCGCCGGCGTACTGCGCGTGCGGACTGTTCAGGAACGAGTTTCCGAGCACATGGCCGTTGAAGTCGCGGCCCGCTGCTGCGCCGTGGCTTATGCCGGTCGGGATCAGAGTCGGGTCGTACTGCGTCGTGCCCGTTGAAGAGCCACCCTGGGCGGGCCAGTTCTTGGCGATGGACTGGTGGCAGCCGAAGCACAGGTTGGTTCTGCCGGTGCCTGCCGCGAGGGCGCCCATACCGCCGCTGGTGGCGTGTGTTGTAAAGAAAACGGAGGCTGCCGAAGGGTAAGAAGTCCACGTTCCGCCATTACCGGTACACGCCACCGCGGTGAGAAAAATCTCACCAGCGTTGATGCTGCATGATGCCGAGGTACTGCTCCAACTTCCGCCGGCGGCCGAACATTGGGCTTGAGTACTGTAGCTGCACGATCCGCCCGTAATCTCACCCTGCACTACGTTCCCGACCTCCGCGTTGTGGCATCGTGAACACTGAATGCCGTTAAGGTCCCACTTCGGATTCAACGGATTCAGATTAATGCCCGGGAATGACTCCTGAGGCTCAAGTCCGGCGTATCCGGGAGTACCGATCGACTGCACGCCGGGATTATTGTTGTCGCTGTAGCCTGCCGTGTGGCACGCTGCGCAGCTGGTCGTCGCGGTGTACCCATTGGTAGGTCCGGGAAGCAAACCATAGCCGTTCGTTCCATAAACGACCGAAGGCAATGGGGTCAGCCAGTCGCCGTAGATATAATAAAGGTTCTGGGGTGTGCCGCTGACCGTGATCTGTCCGAACGGATCCGAAGAGGTCTTGAAGTTGATGGGGTGGGTGCCGTCGGTGGTGTAGACGCACAGACCGTCCGTCGGGTCCGTCGGGGTTTGGCCGCTGGCACACGGACCTGCCCAGCTCTGCCCCGCCGTTACTTTCCTGAGCATGTTCTTGTGACCCGTCTGGAGATAGCTGTCCTTCCATCTTTCTGGCGAGCTGTTGTACTGGACGGTGTCGCTGTGGCAGTGCAGGCAGCCGGTATCAGCATCGGGTGCCTGAGCGGTATAGTCCCATTGCGGCATCTTGTAGGTGTTTCCGTCATTACCAATAGCAATGGTGGTTTCTGCGCCCTGACCGATCCAGTTGCTCCACGTGCCCCCGTTCGCGAGACAGAGGCCCATGGTGTTATAGTTACTCAGATCAATGTACCCCGTGTTTGTGCTGCCGTCGGCTTTCGTGAGGGTGGTGGAGCCGGAGGAGGAATGTATTATGCCGGCAATGCTCTTGTTATAGATGCAGCTGGTACCGGATACCGACCAGTCATAGGCTATATTCGCGTTGTATGGAGTGGTGGTGGCGTAGATGGAAGGGCAGTGTGCAGCGTCATACCCAGGAACAGCGGACCAATCCATCCCTGCATAGCAGTAACCAGTGCCGGTACCCTGGATTGTCCCGTTTGGTGTGGGAAAGGGGAGAGGATTACCATTGGCATACTGGCCCTTGAACTGTGCACCGTAGGCTGCGCAGGCGCCGCTTGTTACCCACGTGCCTCCCACGCCCGCGCACATGGCCTGGGTCCGATCCAGACCTGCCAGCGATATACCGTTGCCGGTTGCACTATTGACGCAGATGCTCGTCGACCAGGCGTGTGCCGCCCCGTCGTTTCCTGCGGAACCCGCGTACGTGCACGCATTCTTTGAGGTCATTGACGAAAGGTTGAAGGGCGTGCCGCCGTTCATGGTTCCCTTGATCAAACTCTGGCAGGTATGTCTGTCGGTGACGCCGTCAGCGATATCGAGCGCGCCGTTGGTGTGCACGCCGACGATGCAGACGAAATCCGTGGGCTTGCTCCAGCCACCAGCGCCGTCCGGGACGGCACCGTCCCACATATATTTCGCCGAGGCACCGCCCGCGGCCAGCATCACGCAAGCAGCCACAGCAAGCACCGCCACGAGCCGGGCTTCCGTGAAAAGGGTTTTTCTCTTCCCTGTCATGATTCGTAGCTCCTTCCGTCTTGGCCCATGGGTTCCTCGCTCCGCTCTTTGCCCGCCGATTGTTGTTTTGCGGTTTCCTGCGACGCGATGCTCTTCCCCGCCGTAGGGACCGGCGGTCTCGTGGAACCGCAACATGCGTGCCGCGTCCGCATATAGCCAAACCCACGCCAAAAGGCGAACGGAAAACACGCGAGTGTGGAAAAACACGCACCGAGGTGCGGGAAAATACGCAGAGGCCGCAGCACAAGACCGCGCCGGCAACCTAGGTCTACAACGGCGTGGCGACCGTCAGGCTGGCCGTCGCTAACGAGACCAGCGGGCGCAGGTGCTTGCGAGGGACCTACCTGCTCTTCACGGGTATACGCGGACCCTTCTCGCTATCCCCGCGGCGGCCCCTAGCCCTCAGTCGCAGCGTTGCTTGTTGCTTTGCCGGCCACCTACTGCCTCGGCCACAATCAGGGGAAGCTCGTCGAAATCGAAGGGCTTCTTGAGGTACGCAAACGCACCACGGCGCCGCGCCTCCGCGGCCGAACACACATCCTCGTAAGCCGTCATGACGACCACGGCCGCGTCGCGACCGCGGTCGTTTTTGACCGACTGCAGCATTGCTAAGCCATTACCATCGGGCAGCCGGACATCGAGAAACACCACAGCGGGCTGAAACTCCCGAAAGAGCGCCAGGCCCTCCACCGCGGTCTCCGCCAGCGCCACCTCGTACCCCGCGGCCCGCAGCGTCTGTGCCACCGACCAGCGGATCATGTGCTCGTCGTCGATGATCAACACCTTCGCCGAGGTCATGGCGTACATCGCGGTCGCATTGGATTTACACGCACGACGAGCGGGAGCAACTGTCGTGCCCTGCGCGGAGAGAGCCGATGCACGTGAATTGAGCCTGGGCTGGCGAACTCGATGCGGGAAAAGATACCCAGGTCTGGGCGAAATTCCTCAGGCCGCCGAGTCGAGCTTGTGCATGCGGTAGCGTAACGCGTCGCGACTAATACCGAGCAGCTGCGCCGCGTGCGTCTGATTACCCCCCGCAACCTCCAGCGCCTGGCGTACGAAGTCCTTTTCCACTTGCTCGAGACTGATGCCGGTTGGCGCCAGGCGGTACTGCGGCTTGGCCGAGCTGACGTGCGGCCGGATGATTTCCGGCGGCAGGTGTTCGGGAAGAATGGTCTCGCCCTTCTCGAGGATCAGGATGCGCTCGAGGAGATTTTTCAGCTCGCGCACGTTGCCGGGCCACGAATACGACATCAACGATTGCAGCGCGTCGTTGGAGATGCCGCGAAAATCCTTGTGAAACTCGGCGTTATACTTCGCCATGTAGTGCTGCAGAAGCAGCGGGACGTCTTCGCGCCGCTCACGCAACGGCGGCAGCACAATCGGGATGACGCGCAGCCGATAGTACAGGTCTTCGCGGAAGCGCCCTTGACGCACTGCTTCCTCCAGGTTGCGATTGGTTGCGGCGACGATGCGCAGGTCGACGCGCTGGTCCACGGTGCCGCCGAGACGCTTGAACTGACGGCTTTCGATGAACTTGAGGAGTTTGGGCTGCAAGATCAACGGCAGGTCGCCGACCTCGTCCAGGAACAGCGTGCCGCCGTCCGCCAACTCCAGCAGTCCCTTCTTGGTAGCGCGGGCATCGGTGAACGCGCCTTTTTCGTACCCGAACAGCTCACTCTCGAAGAGGCTCTCCGGCACAGCCGTGCAGGAAATGTCGAGGAACGCGCCGTCTGCCCGCTTACTGCCACAGTGGATGGCGCGCGCGAAGAGGTCCTTGCCCGTGCCGTTCTCCCCTTCGATGAGGACCGTGGTCGCATCGCTCTCAGCGATTTTCTCTACGAGGTCGAGTACCTGGCGGATCTTCTCCGATTCGCCGACAATGTTTTCCACGCCGTAGGTCTTGCGGCGCTCCTGCCGCAACTCGCTGACCTCCCGGCGCAGATTCGTAGTCTCGAGCGCTCGGCCAACAATGACTTCCAGCTCGTCGAAGTCGAACGGCTTTTTCAGATAATCGTACGCCCCCAGGCGCATGGCCTCGACTGCCGTGCGGATCTCACCGAAAGCGGTCATGACGATGACGGCGCTCTCCTGTCCATTCTCTTCCTTCATCTTCTTGAGCAAGGAGAGACCGTCGCCATCCGGCAGTCGCATGTCGAGGAAGACCACCTCGGGCAGGTACTGGCGGAACAGCGCCATCCCCTCGACCGCAGCGGCGGCGACCGCGACGTCATGCCCGGCTGCAGACAACGTCTGTTCGATCGACCAGCGAATCATCTGCTCATCGTCGACGACGAGTACCTTTGCTTTCCTCATACGCTACCCATCAGCACGGTGATGATGCCAGATCTCTCACGCACGGCATCATACGATAGCATCGATGACGACGAGATCGCCAGGGCGCTAAGCGCCCTCACTTGTTTGGACGGCATCCGGGGACACCGGCAGCTCCACCTGCACGCACGTGCCCAGCCCCGGTGCGCTGCGCAGCGAAATGCGTCCATGGTGCTGTTCAACGATCTGGCGTGCGATCGACAGCCCGAGCCCGGTCCCGTGCGCCTTGGTGCTGAAAAACGGCTGGAAGGCTTGCGCAGCCTCCTCCGGCGTCATGCCTTTGCCGTGATCCTCGATCTCGATGGCCGCACCCGTCAGGCTGCCGTTATCGGCTGCCACGCGCGTACGGACCGCAATCTGGCCTCCGGCCGTGCTGGCCTGAATCGCATTGAGAATGAGGTTGAGCACCACCTGCTGAATCTGATGCGGGTCGGCACTGACTGTGACCGAGGCGGAACCGTTGGCACCTGGCGCCGGCTGCTTCACGATTTGGATGCCGGCTTTCCTCGCCTCGCCTTCAGCCAACGACAGGCTACGGTCGATGATGTCGTCGAGTTTGACGGTTTGCAATTGTGGCGACGGCGGACGGGAGTAATGGAGGACATCTTCGACCGTGTTGTTCAAGCGCTCGATGAGCAAGCGCGTTTGACGGACAATCTCCCGCCGTGAGTCGTCGGGGGAGAAATCCCGGCTCAACACCGACAGGACGCCGCTGATACCGGTCAACGGGTTGCGAATCTCGTGCGCCATAGCTGCAGCCATCTCACCGATCGTGGCCAGTCGATCGGCGCGCGCGAGCTGTTCTTGATGATAGCGCTCCAGCTCTCCTTGCGCTGCGTGCAGCTTGGCGATCATGTCGTTGAAGTGCCGCGCCAGCTGTCCCAGCTCGTCGCTGTTGGAAACAGCCGCTCGAACGCTGAGATCGCCCCGCTCCGCGCGCCCCATGACGGCCACCAATCGCTGCAGCGGTTGATCGACCAGCCGCGTGAGCGCCAACCAAACGCCGAGCACGACGACCCCGAGACTAATCAGCGTCGCCACAAACGCCGACCGCCGTAGACCGGCGACCTGCTGCTGCAGTTCGTTCACCGAAACACTGAGCTGGAGCATGCCCAGGACCTTCTGCTCGGCCGGATGGCACCCGAAACACTGCGGGCGGTTGAACACCGGCTGGAGCACCGTCTGAACAATGTCCTGTCCCTCACGGGTCACGGTCACCGGATCCGCCAGGCCCTGGTAGCGTTGCAGCTCGGTGGCGCCGAGACGTGTGCCCACTTCCGCCGGGTGCGACGAGAAATGCACCATGCCGTCCGTGTCAAAGATTCTCACCGTCTTGATGTCCCGATGAGCGCCAATTGCCTCCAACAGGTCTTGTATCGGGTGGTGGTCGCCGACCAGCATCTTTCCAACCAGCGTCTTCAGCACTTCCTGCAGGATCTGCAGGTGCTGCTCGGAGCCTAGTAACAGTTGGTGCTCCTGCGTTTCGATCGCGCTCCAAGGCGCGATGCCGACCGTTAGACCCAGGATCAAGACAACGAGGAGGATGAGCTTGAGCTTGAGGCTGCTGCCGACGGCAGTGACTATGGCGGTCGTGAAGCGCATCGTGTCCCGCTTCAGGGAGGCAGATGCGCAGCTGGGGCGTCTTGCGGCTCGTACTTCGAGGGGCAGCTGGCGAGGAGAGATTCGGCCACCAGTCCCTTGGGCGAGAGCCGCCCCTCGACGATGATTTCCCGTCCCTCCGCGAAGAGGTCGGGGACGACACCGTGGTAGGAAACCGGGATCTGCTGCTGGCCATCCGCGAGCGCGAAGGACAACCGGAGTGCTCGCGGGTCCCATTCGCTACTGCCTTCGCGCACCTTTCCTTTCACCCTCACGATCTCGGTTTTGCCGAGTGGTCCGGCGCCGACTGCCTCAGCTACAGTGAGATAGTAACTGGCGGTTCCGTTCATGCCGGTTGCAATGAGGTACAGAATCGCAACGGCTATGGCACTACCACCCAGAACGAACTTGGCTCGCTTGCTCACGATGAACTGTGTGGACTCGTGTTCCGTTTGTCAGACCAACGATTATCCGATACCGTCTTTCCGCCCCTTTCTCAAGGTGGAAACGCGCGCCTGAATGGGGTCTGCCCCGTTCAAAGTCGCACCGGCACGCCGCGTGCCGCGAGGTACTCTTTGCACTGCTGTACCGTGAACTCGCGGTAGTGAAAGATCGAGGCGGCGAGCGCAGCGGTAGCGCCGCCGATGGTGAGGCCTTCGTAGATGTGCTCAAGGGTGCCGACGCCGCCGGAAGCGATCACCGGAAGCTGCACCGCGTCAGCAATGGCGCAAGTGAGCTCCAGATCGTAACCCACTTTGGTGCCGTCTCGATCCATGCTGGTGAGCAGGATTTCCCCAGCGCCGTGCGACTCCATCCGTCGCGCCCATTCGACGGCATCGATCTGGGTCGGCGTGCGGCCGCCGTGGATGTAGACTTCCCAGCGCGCCGGCGTACTGCCGGGTACCCTTTTGGCGTCGATGGCCACGACGATGCACTGGCTTCCGAAGCGCTCCGCTGCGATGCGGACGAAATCCGGGTCCTGCACGGCGGCCGTGTTGATCGACACCTTGTCGCTGCCAGCGTTGAGCAGATCGCGCACGTCCTGAATCTCGCGCACGCCGCCGCCGACGGTGAGCGGCATGAACACGGTCTCCGCCGTGCGCGCCACGACGTCGAGGATGATCTTGCGGCGCTCGTGCGACGCGGTGATGTCAAGGAAGGTCAGTTCGTCGGCGCGCTCTTCGTCGTAGCGTTGTGCGATCTCGACCGGGTCGCCGGCGTCGCGCAGGCCGACGAAGTTGACGCCCTTGACCACGCGGCCGTTTTGCACGTCGAGGCAGGGAATGATGCGTTTGGCGAGCATGAGAATCAGTAACTCCGTACCGTTCCGCGGGGATGGACTACGCTGCAACTACTGGCTGTGATAGCCGCCCCACGCCACCGCATCTGGCGAAAGGTCGAAACTTTCATCACATCCCCGCTGCCGCCACCCGGACCGCCTCCGGCAGCTGCACCGTGCCGGTGTACAACGCACGCCCGACGATGACCGCATCGATGTTGACCACACCGCAATCGCGCACCGCAATGATGTCGGCCAACGACCCGACACCACCGGAAGCCGTGACCGGTAGGCCGACGGCCTGTGCCACGGCGCAGGTTGCGGCCACGTTGACCCCCTCTTGCGTGCCGTCGCGGCTGATGTCGGTGTAAATGATGCGGCACGCACCGAGGTCCTGCGCCTGGCGAGCCAGATCAATCGCCGGCGTGCTGCTGGTCTCGATCCAGCCGCGCACCGCCACTTTGCCGTCGCGGGCATCGATGCCGACCGCGATGCGGCCCGGGAAACGCCGGCAGGCATCGCTTACCACCTCGGGCGTGGCCAGGGCTGCCGTGCCGAAGATGATGCGGTCTATGCCAAGCTGCAGCAACGTCGCTGCGCCTTCAACGCTACGCACCCCGCCGCCGATTTCAATCGGAATCGGTAGGGCGCGGCACAGCGCCGCGATAACGGCCCCGTTCACCGGCTCTCCACTGACCGCGCCATCAAGGTCGACGACGTGCAGGTATTCCGCGCCCTCCTGAACCCAGCGGTGACCCACCACCACCGGGTCATCTCCGTACACGGTCTCGGCACTCATGTCGCCGCGCAACAGGCGGACGCATTTGCCACCCTTCAGATCAATGGCGGGAATGATCAACATACGGTTACAGATTGGTTGCCCTCCTTATCAAGCAGGGGTCAGGCGAGGTTGCCGTTCCGGCGACGATCCCTCCGAAATTCTCCAGGATCTTCAAGCCCACCGTCTGGCTCTTCTCGGGGTGGTACTGTGTCGCAAAGACGTTGTCGCGAGCGATGGCGGAGGTGAACTCGACGCCGTACCCGGTCGTCGTAGCCGTCAGGCTCGCATCCGCCGGCACGACGTAGTACGAGTGCACGAAGTAGACGAAGGCTCCGTCGTTGATGCCCCGCAGGTGCCGCGGCTCGCCCTGCTTGCGGATTTGGTTCCATCCCATGTGCGGCACTTTCAAGCCCAGCGTCTCGGGGAAGCGTGCGACTCGCCCCGGAAAGATCCCCAGTCCGGGCACAGGGCCGAACTCTTCACTTTCCTCGAACAGAAGCTGCATGCCGAGGCAGATCCCCAGGAACGGCGTGCCGCGCGTGATGACCCGCCGGACCGTGTCGATCAGGCCGTAGGTGCGCAAGTTGTCCATGCACGCGCCGAAGGCGCCGACCCCCGGCAGCACCACGCCATTGGCGGCCTCGACGCGCTCTGGATCGCGGGTGACCTCCGCAAGATAGCCCACGTGCTCCAATCCCTTTTGCACCGAGCGCAGGTTCCCCATGCCGTAGTCGATGATGGCGATGGCCCGCATTACAGCGATCCCTTCGTGGACAAAACCCCCTCGAGGCGTGGATCGAACTGCGTCGCCTGGTCGAGAGCACGCGCCAGGGCTTTGAAACTCGCCTCGATGATGTGGTGCGGGTTGCGCCCTTGCACCTGGTTGAGGTGCAAGTTTATCCCGACCTGGTTGGTGAACGCCGCCATGAAGTCGTGCACCAGCTCGGTGTCGAAGTTGCCGACCCGCGCCTGTTTGATTTTCAGGTTGTAGGCCAGGAATGGCCGCCCGCTCAAATCGACCACGGCGCTCACCAAAGCCTCATCGAGCGGGCAGGCCGCGTCGCCGAAGCGGCGGATACCGGCCTTGTCGCCCAAGGCTTGGCGCCACGCCTGGCCGAGTGCCAGACCCACGTCCTCGACGGTGTGGTGCTGGTCGACGTCGATGTCGCCGCGGGCGCGCACGCTGAGATCGAAGAAGCCGTGGCGCGCGAAGATCTCCAGCATGTGATTGAGAAACGGGATGCCGCTGTCGAGCGCCGCCTGTCCGCGGCCATCGAGGTTCAGCTCTACCGTGACGTCGGTCTCCTTCGTTTGCCGCGTCACGGTAGCCCGCCGGCCGCGGTTGAATCCGCGCATCCTGTTCCCCGGTGCCTTAGCTTTTGCCATCCTGTCCTCCCTGCCTCCGTCGTCCACTGCCGGTTCCGTTTAGAAACCGGCAACGCACTGCAGCCGCGTGCGCATCATAGCCTTCCAGTGCCGCCAAGCGGACGACCGCCGGCGCCAGCCGCCGCAGCCCCTCGCGGGTAGCGGAAACCACGCTGGTCCATTTGACGAAATCATAGACGCCGAGCGGCGAGAAGAAGCGGGCGGTGCCGCCGGTGGGCAACACATGGTTGGGCCCGGCCAGATAATCGCCCAGCGCTGCCGGCGCAAACGGGCCCAGAAACAGCGCGCCAGCATTGCGGATGCGCTGCGCCCAGCGCTGTGGATTCTTGACGATCAGCTCCAAGTGCTCCGGCGCGATCTGATCGCTGAGCGCCACGGCTTCCTCGAGGTCACGCACGACGATCAGCGCGCCGCGCCGGCGCAACACCCGCGCGATGTCCTGCTGCCGCGGCAAGACGCAGAGCTGGCGATCGATCTCCGCCTGCACGGCGACCGCAAGGGCGCGTGCCGGCGTCAGCAAGATGGCGCATTCGTCGCCGCTGCCGTGCTCGGCTTGCGCCATCAGATCCGCGGCAACGTGCGCCGGCACCGCCGACGCATCGGCGATGACGACGACCTCGCTGGGCCCGGCGATGGCGTCGATGTCCACCGCGCCATACACGATCTTTTTCGCCGCCTGCACATAGGCGTTGCCTGGCCCGACGATCTTGTCGACGCGCGGCACGGTACCGGTGCCGTACGCCAACGCGGCAACCGCCTGCGCGCCGCCCACGCGGAACACGGCGTGCACGCCGGCAATCGCCGCCGCCGCAAGCACAGCCGGGTTGAAGCCGTCCCGGCCCGGCGGCGACACCATGATCACCTGGCGCACGCCAGCGACGCGGGCGGGAATGGCGTTCATCAGCACGGATGACGGATAGGCTGCGTGGCCGCCAGGCACATACAGACCGACCCGGTCGAGCGCCACGACCCGCTGTCCGAGCTGCAGCCCGAGCTTGTCGCGGTAGCTCCACGATTCCGGCAACTGGCGGCGGTGGAATGCCATGATCCGCCGCGCCCCGAGCCGCAACGCGCGCAATGCGTCCGGCGGCACCGTCTGCAGCGCCGCGCGCACCTCGCCGGCGCTGATACGCAACTGCGCCGGCTCGAGCGCCACCCGGTCGAACCGGCGCGTAAACTCGATCACAGCTCGATCGCCGCGGCGGCGGACCGCATCGACGATGCGACGCACCTGCGGCTCGACCGCTGTGGTTGCATCGGCTCCGCGCTGGCGAATAGCGGCGAACTGGCGCGCGAAATCGGAGTCGCTAGTGGAAAGCAGGCGGACGCGCATATCAACCCCGTTGTTCCTTCACCCGGCGGATGTCAGCGCCCAACGCCGAGAGCTTCTCCTCGATGCGGGTGTAGCCGCGGTCGAGGTGATAGACGCGGGAGACTTCGGTCTCGCCGTCAGCCGCCAGCCCCGCCAACACCAGACAGACGCTGGCGCGCAGATCGGTCGCCATCACCGGCGCACCGCTCAACGCCACCACACCGCGCACGAACGCACTGTGGCCCTGGACCTTGATGTCGGCGCCCATGCGATTGAGCTCCAACACGTGCATGAAACGGTTCTCGAAAATCGTCTCCGAGATCACGCTACGGCCATCGGCCAGCGCCATGAGAGCCATCATCTGCGCCTGGAGATCGGTGGGAAAACCAGGGTACGGCATGGTCTTGATGTCCACACTGCTCGGCCGGCCATTGCCGATGACGCGAATCCCCTCTGCGTCTTCCTGCACCTCGACGCCGGCCTCGCGCAGCTTGAGGATGACCGCATGCAGGTGCTTGGCACGTGCGCCGCGGACGTAGACATCACCCTCAGTGATGGCAGCGGCGATCATGAAGGTACCGGCTTCGATGCGATCGGGAATGATGGTGAAGTCGCACCCTCTGAGCGCGGAGACGGCCTCGATGGTGATCACGTCTTCCCCGGCGCCGTTGATTTTGGCGCCCATCGCGGTCAGCGCGCGCGCCAAGTCGACGACTTCCGGCTCACGTGCGGCGTTCTCAATGACCGTGGTGCCTGCGGCCAAAGTCGCCACCGTCATCAAGTGTTCCGTGGCCCCGACGGACGGCACATCGAGGTAGATGCGCGCGCCTTGCAGTCGCTCGGCTTCCGCTTCGACGTAGCCGTGCACGATGCGTATTCGCGCCCCCATCTTTTGCAAGCCTTCGAGATGCAGATCCACCGGCCGGCTGCCGATGGCGCAGCCGCCGGGAGTCGAGACGCGGGCGCGTCCGAAGCGCGCCAGCAACGGCCCCAACGCCAGGAAAGAGGCGCGCATGGTTTTCACCAGCTCGTACTGCGCCTCCAGCCGCGCCAGCCGTTCCGCTTGGACGCTGATGCTGCCGTCGCTCTCCGCCACGTGGGCCCCGAGATTTGCCAGCAGCCGCAAGGTGGTGCGGACATCCACGACATGCGGGATACGGTGGAATGTGCAGCGCTCTGGCGTCATCAGCGAGGCGAGCAGGATCGGCAGCGCGGCGTTCTTGGCGCCGTCGACCACGACCTCGCCCTTGAGGCGACGTCCACCGCGAATGACGATCTTGTCCATGACTTACCGCCGAGCCACCAAAGCGCGCGGCAGCCCGGCGTAATCCGCACGGATCGACACCGAGCTGAACCCCGCCGCCCGCGCCAGCCGCTCAACTGCCGGGCCCTGGTCCGCCCCAATCTCCATCAGCAACCAGCCCCTTTCCGTCAGATATCGCGGCGCTTCCGCCACGATACGCTCCATCACAGCCAGGCCGTTCGGTCCTCCATCGAGAGCGCGACGTGGCTCCCAGGCAAGCTCCGGCTGCGCGCGCTGCAATTCGCCCGAGGACACATACGGCGGATTGCAGACGATCGCATCGAAACACAGACCGCTCGCGGCCGAGAAGCCGTCGCTGACCAGAAAGTGTATGTGCTCCGCGGCAGCGTGCCTCCGCGCATTCAGTTGCGCCACGTCCAGCGCGGCCTCCGAGACGTCCAAAGCCCAGACGTGAGCGTGCGGCAACTCGCGCGCGAGGGCGACGGCGATGCAGCCGCTGCCGGTGCCGAGGTCGCAGAGGCGGAGCCGGCCATTACCCTGACCCTCTCTCAGGGGGAGAGAGAACCCGAAGGCAGACTTTGGCAATATCGCGACCGCCAATTCCACCAACAACTCGGTTTCCGGGCGCGGGATCAGAACGTCTGGTGTCACTGCGAAATCCAGTGACCAGAATTCTTGGTGGCCTACAATATACTGCGTTGGCTCATGCCGCTGCCGGCGTGCGACCGCGGCATCGAAACGCAATCGGCAGTCTGCGGAAACGACGCTGAGCCAGCGGGCGTACAGCGCTGCCCGATAGAGGCAGCAGCCGTGCGCCAACAGCACTTCGGCATCCAGGCGCGCCGTCGGGATGCCGGCAGCTGCCAGTGCGGCGGTTGCGGACTCGACCAGCGCGCCGACGGTGTCGGTCGGTTGGAGGATCTCACTCTGCTCCGTCGTGTTCACGGGTCGCTTGCCCTAGTCATCAGCTCGCCGCCTTCAGTGCCTCGGTTTGATGATACGTGATGAGCGCATCGATCAGCGGTTCGATCTGACCTTCGATCACCCGATCGAGTGAGTACAGGGTTAGATTGATGCGGTGGTCGGTGACGCGGCCCTGCGGGAAATTGTAGGTACGGATGCGTTCGGAGCGCTCGCCGGTGCCGACCATGCTGCGCCGGCTCTGAGCCACCTCGGCCTGTTGCGCTGCCTGCGCTCGCTCGAGCAGGCGGGCGCGGAGGATCTTCAGCGCCTTGGTCTTATTCTTGTGCTGCGACTTCTCGTCCTGGCAGGCAACCACGAGACCGGTGGGCAGGTGGGTGATACGCACCGCCGAATCGGTCGTGTTGACGCTCTGGCCCCCAGGTCCGGAGGAGCGATAGACGTCGATGCGCAGGTCCTTGGCCTCATCAATCTGCACATCGACCTCGTCGGCTTCGGGCAAGACCGCGACGGTCACCGTCGAGGTATGAATCCTTCCGGACGCCTCGGTTTCGGGGACACGCTGGACGCGATGGACGCCGCCCTCGAACTTGAGACGGCTGTATACGCCGCGGCCCTCGATCAAAGCGATCACTTCCTTGAACCCGCCCAGGCCGGTGGGGTTGGCGCTCATCAGCTCCACGCGCCAGCCCTGCTCTTCGGCGTAGCGGCCATACATCCGGTAGAGCTCCGCAGCGAACAGGCTGGCTTCCTCGCCGCCGGTGCCGGCGCGGATTTCAAGGATGACGTTGCGCTCGTCGTTGGGATCGCGCGGCAGCAGCAGCCGTTTCAACTCCTCTTCGAGCCCCTCCAGCCGCTCGCGCATCGCGGGCAACTCGGCTTTGGCCAGCTCGCGGATCTCCGCGTCGCCCTCCTCCAGGAGCGACCGGTGTCCCTCGATTTCCGCCGACAGCTTCTTCCACTCGCGGTAGCGCTCGACGATCTCTTCCAAGTCGGACCGTTCTTTGCCGAGGCGCGCGTACTCCTTCCGGTTGCCGATGATGGCGGGATCCACGAGCGAGCGTTCGAGATCGACGTAGCGTCGCTCAACGTCTTCGAGTTTCTGCAGCATTGGCACTAACCATCAAAAAAGGGCGTGGGAGATCTCTCCCTCGCCCTTTTGATGCGCCGCCATTCGGAGAGCAGATGCTCCGCGAGCGTTACTCTTGGATGCCGTACTTGCGTTTGAAGCGTTCGACGCGGCCAGCGGTGTCCACCAGCTTCTGCTTGCCGGTGAAGAAGGGATGACAGCTTGAACAGATCTCGACATGGATCATCGGCACCGTCGAGCGCGTCTCAATCACATTGCCACACGCGCAAACGATCCGCGCCGCCTCATACTTTGGATGTATACCCTCTTTCATCGGATTTCGCCTCTGGCACCCATTCCCCCTCTCCCTCAGGGAGAGGCCGGAATCAGGACTTCAATAGCATCCGACCTGCACGGTCGCAAGGAACCGGATCACACGAGCGTGAGCGGCACTCGGTGCGATTCCGCAAGGAGTTCTCCGACCAGCTTCTACTCCCGGAGCGTAGCGACGATGTTGTACACGGCGCCAACCAGCCCGCCGACAACCGCACCCGTCACGGCTCCGTAAATGAACCCCACGACGCTCCCCCTCCAGGTCACTGAATACCCGTAAAAGTATTGGTTGAGCAATTGCAGGTGGCTGCCGACGTTCGGGCCGCCCTTGATCACAAGCCACGCGGTCATGGCGAACAATCCCGCCCCGCCGAGCACGCCACACACCAGCGCCAACACCCCGGCGTGGAGCCGGGCGACAGCGCGGCTCACCTCGAAGGTCTCATCACGGGTTCCGGTCATGTGTGGGCCTCCGTCATACACGGTCCAAAAGATCGCGGCGCGCTTCCGCAGCTGCCCGGCGGCGTAGCAAAACAGCATAAGCCGCCAGTCCCCAATTTCGCAAACTGGCGACGGCAAACCCCAATGCGAAGCCGCCGAGCACCGCCTCGAAGAGGCCGATGAAAGCGCCTGCCCAGGTGGGGCGGAAGCCGGCGAAGTACTGGCCCAACAGCGCCAGGTGCTTACCCACTCTGAAGCCGCCCTTCAGGAGAAGGAAAGCGGTGGCGAAGAACAGACCCACTCCACCAACGGTTCCGAACGCCGCCCCCAACGCCACGGGATCCAGCCGCGCGAAAGCCGCTTCTACCACCTGTTCCGGCGACAAGTGCCGTTTCGCAGCGACACCTGCCGACAGCGGACCCCCGACGGGTGCCGCCGTCGCTTCCTCTTGGTAGTCCTGTTCCGTGTTCACGGACCACACATCATAACTCGCCCCCGCCAGGTTGCGAGCGGCGTACACGCCGGCCAGCATCGAATGATCCTGGTTGTTGTAGCGATGCTGGCCGTTGCGCCCGATGAGCTGCAGGTTGGTCAGCTGTTCCAGATAGCGTCGCACGGTCACCAGGTCGCGTTGATAGGTCCGGTCGTACACTGGATACGCTTTCGGCACCCGCACCACCGTGCCATCCTCCACTTCGTGCGGCTTGATCAGCCCGATCTGAGCGCAATCATGGATGCCGGTATCGATGAGCCGTTCGCGCTCCCAGCTCCACTCCTCGTCGTGGTCCCACAGGAAGTATTCCAGCCCGAGTGAGCTGCGTGAGGCGTCCGGCACCATGTGCGGGCTCCAGTTCTTGTAGTTTTGGATGCGCCCGAGCTTCACTTCCGGCGAATGAATGTAAATCCAGTTGTCCGGAAACACCGCAGCGCGCTTCACGACCAGCACGACGGTGAGGTAGTCGCGATAGCGCAGGCGATCGGCGGCGCGCCGCACGTCATCCGGCGGCGCCGGATCGAGCGCGTTGATCAGGTCGCGGATCGGCATGGTCGAGATGACGTGCTCGCCGGAGAACTCGACCCGCCCGCCATCGCGTGCCCGGCCGTACACGCACTCGATGCGCCCGTGACGGTGGCGAATACACTCGACACGGACACCATGGATGATCTCGCCGCCGCGTTGTGCGACCAGCTCGGCGCAGCGCTCCCACAGCATGCCCGGGCCGAAGCGCGGATAGTGAAAGCGATCAATGAGGCTGGTGATGATCTCGCCGCCTTTGGTGCGCGTGCGATTGAAGAGCGCATTGCGCACTGCCTCGGCCAGCGACAGATTCTTGATACGCTGCGCCGCCCAGTCCGCCGATATCTCCGAGCACGGAATGCCCCACACCTTCTCCGTGTACGTCTTGAAGAAGATCTCGTACAGCCGGTACCCGAAACGGTTCGACACCCACTGCTCGAAGCTGCTTTCCTCCGATGTGGGCGCCAGCCGCGCCTTGGCGTAGCTCAAGCAGACGAGCAACGCTTCAACCGGCCCGAGGCCGGTCAGCGCGTTGAGCGGCTTCAGCGGATACTCGAAGTAGTGGCCGCGGTAGTAGATGCGCGACAGGCGCGCCCGCAGCAGAAAGTCTTCCCCGAGCATCTCGTGCCATAACTGGTTGATCAGCGGCACCTTGGAGAAGAAACGGTGGCCGCCGACGTCAAAACGGTAGCCGCGGTAGTTCACCGTGCGTGAGAGGCCGCCGACCTGATGATCCGCCTCCACCAGTGTGGAGCGCATCCCGAGCTTTGACAGCTCATACGCAGCGGTCAACCCGGCCGGACCCGCCCCGATGATCAGCACGGATGACATGATGCAGCTCAGCAACTCAGCAAGGCCTGCCGCTCAACGCGTGGTCCGAGGCCACGGTTGGCTCAGCTCCGGCCGGTGCGGCCTCAGCCTGTCCCAGAGGTGAAGAGACAAGCCCACCCCGACCGCCACGCCACAGTACCCATAGTACAGCCAGTGCAACGGGATCGCCTGCACTGCGAACCGCAGCCCGCGTTTGCGCGCGAGGAACCGATAGAGGTGGAGATTCAGATAGACGAGCAAAGCTGCGGCGGCTGTGACCAACAACAACGGCCATGGCGAAGCCACTAAATGCCCTGTGAAAACGGCGCCGCACAGGAGCACCACGGCGAAGACGAGGGCCACGCTGAACCGGTGCCGGGCGGTCACGTTCAAGTCCGACGGCATGCTGCGGTCACGCAGCATCAGCCGGAACCACGGAATGCCACGGTCGAAGAGGTCCGAGCGCAGCAGTCCGCAGAAGGTCCACCGCTTCAGATGGGTCACCTGGATTGCCGGATCCAGATCGATGCGGCGGCCGCGTGTCCGTAGCCGAAACCCGAGTTCGATATCCTCGATGCAGGGCCGCGTATATGATTCGTCGAAGCCGCCGGCGGCCAGAAAGGCCTCACGCCGGATGGCGCCGCAACCGGCCCAAAAGGTCCATGCTTCAGTACGGCTGGTATGGTGCACGTAGTGGTGGAAAAGATTCTTGTACTGCGAGATGAACCCGGGGTCCGCCGGAGTGTCGTCGTAGGAGCCGATGACGGCATCCACCGCCGGATGGGCACGAAAATACGCGTCCACCTGCGCCAGAGTTTGCGGATGCACGCACACATCCGCATCGAGGAAGAGCAAGACCTCACCCTGCGCCTGTTCGGCCCCGCGATTGCGTGCACGCGCAGGGCCGCCGTTGCGCTCGAGCGCCATGACGCTGGCGCCATAGCGGGCGGCGACCGCGCTCGACTGGTCCGTGGACGCGTCGTCCACCACAATGCACTCGTAGTCGCGAAAAGTCGATTGTCGCAGACGCTCGAGGCAGCGATCCAACCCTCCCTCTCCGTTATAAACCGGGATGATGACCGAAAGCCTCACGGGCGCTGGATTCCCTTTTTGGCGTCAAGCAACCGCTGCCGCACGCATGACATCCGTCTGCTAGAGCAATCGCAGCGCTGGGTCAACATATTTGTCGTTGGCCGTTAAGCCCGGCAGACAGACGAGCCAAGCCATCGTTTGCAGATTGGTGACAATTTGCGCCGGCGGTGCCACCGGCACGCGGCTGTCTTCGGAAGCATCGGAATGGGTCTGGAGATCGAGGATCATCGTTCGGTACGCCCCCCATGTCCATGCCGCGTCCGGGCTGAAGTGTCACCCGTTGCCAGGTGCCAGGTGCACGCCCCGCAACCATCCCGTCAGTGTTGCGTTATGGAGAGCAAAGGAACTGAGCAGGCATTTCATGACATTGAGTGTCATGCGGCGCATTGGCGCTGACGAGTGTTTTGATCTGAACCCAACTGATGCCGAAATAACTCGGAGTCATTCATGTACCGAAAGCCCCGCATAACTCTTCTCGCCGCCAGGCTCGCCACCCTGGTGCTCATCGTCGCCAATGTCCCGATTTCATCGGCCGACGAACTACCTGCTTCCGACGAACCGCCGCCCGCGGAGGAGGCCAAAGAGATCGAACGGACGCCGCCCCGGCTGAGTTTATCGACGGCGAGGTGTCCTTCTGGCGCCCGGGAGCGGAGGATTGGGGGCTGGCACAGATGAACACGCCGTTAGCTCCCGGCGACGAGCTATACAGCGGCGGGCGCGCGAACCTGGAATTGCAGGTCGGAGCGCGTGCCTACGTGCGTGCCGGCGAGGAGACGCAGATCGGGCTCGAAAACCAGGAACCCAATTTCATGCAGTTCAAGGTGACCGCGGGCCATACCTCGTTCGATCTCCGCAGCGTGGCCGCCGGGCATACGCTTGAGTTGGACACACCTAATGCTGCCTTCACCATCGAAAGCACCGGGTACTATCGGGTCGACGTCGGCAAGGACTCGACCACGTTCATCACCCGCCGTGGTGGCCGCGCCTCCATGGTGCCTGCCGGTGGCGAAGCTGTGGGAATCGCCCCCAGTGAGGAGGTCGTTATCCAAGGGACGGACAATCCCAGCGTCGAGACCTACGTGGCACCCGAGATTGATGTGTGGGACCGCTGGAATTACGAGCGCACGGATCACCTGATCGACTCCGTCAGTGCGCGCTACCTGTCATCGGGGATGTACGGCGCGGATGCGCTGAACAACTACGGTACGTGGCGTGTCGTGCAGCCATACGGTCCCGTGTGGGTGCCCGAGGGCGTTCCAGCCGGCTGGGCGCCGTACAGCACCGGGCGATGGATATGGGATCCGTATTACGGCTGGACCTGGGTCGATACGGCACCGTGGGGTTGGGCGCCGTACCACTATGGCCGCTGGGTCTACGCCGGCGGCTACTGGGCTTGGGCGCCGGGCCCGGTTGTGGTCGCACCGGTGTACGCGCCCGCGCTGGTTGCTTTCTTTGGCGGCGCAGATTTCAGCGTCAGCATCGGCATCGGTGTACCCGCCGTCAGCTGGGTGGCCCTCGGCTGGGGCGAACCTTGCATCCCGTGGTGGGGAAGAGTTGGCTTCGTCGGCAGGCCGTGGTGGGGCGGGTGGGGCGGCCCGCGTATCGTCAACAATGTCGTCATCAATACGACAACTGTTGTTAACGTCAACAATATTACATACCGTAATATCGGTGTTCACGATGCCGTCATCGGTGTTCCTGAGGATCGGTTCGGTCGCCACCTGGCTCGGCACGTGCACCTCCCCGAGGCTGACGTGGGCCGCCTCGATCCGGTGCGTGGTGCGTTGCCGTGGAAGCCGACTGCGGCGAGTTTGGTTCCGGGGGTGGGTGGTCACGCGTTCCGGCCGCCGCCGCAGGTGTTGAGCCGACCTGTGGTGGGCACGCGGGCACCGCACGACCCTGTTCCGGCCCTGCGGGCGCAGGGATTGAATGCGCCTGCCACCATGGCTGCGCCAGCACCGCGGCTGGTCAGCGCCCCACGCGGGCCACACGCCGCTTTGGTGTCGCCACGTCCTCCCTTCGGGCAGCAGGGTGCTGTCGAGCGCCCGAGGCCGGCGGAGCCGCCGCGCTTCGGCAAGCAAACCGCGCCGGCAGAAGCAGCCCCGCCGCGCCAGACGCGTGGCGAGTTGCCCGGAGAGCCCGCCAATCGGCTCTTCCGCAGCGGGCCCCAAAGCCAGCCGCCGCGTACCGAAGCCCGCCAGCGCCCGGTTCGGGAAGCGCGCCCAGAGCGCGCACCAGGAAGCGAGCAGCGCACGCGTTAAGGCCTGGGCAAGTGAGAGACCGTGACGAGATTGTGAATGGTTGGATTCCCAAGCACTTCCTCGTCTGCGATCAAACCGCGAACCGCTTGCTGGGCACTCCACGCTAGTCGGGGCCTGCGAGCAGGCTTTGCATCTCAGCTTGCAGCTTCTCGATCCGGTCCTTGGTTTGCGCGACCTTGGCCAGCTGCTGGGGTGTGAGCACGGCGCGAATGGCCAGAGCGGTTTTGACGCCTTGCTCCATCAGTTGTTGGCGCAGCCGCATGATCTGCTGCACCTGCGGCGTCAGATCCGCGGCTTGCACGCTCCCGGGCGCAAACAGCTTGTCGGCCAACTGGTTGTTGGCTGCCTGCAGCTGTGTGAACAGCGTGCGCAGACTCTGGTGTTCGGCCTCCATGATCTGGCGCACCCGATTTTGCTGGTCGGGCGTGAGGCCAGCCTGCTTGAGCACCATGTGGAGCATCATCGCCGGGCTGTCCCCGTGCATCATGCGGCCCATCCCAGGCCCTTCCCCTGCTTGTCCCTGCAGGGGAGCGGCTCCGAGGCTGGCGAAGGCCAACCCGGCCAACAAGATGACGTACTTGGTCATTCGACTCTCTCCTTCACTTCACTCGCCCTCGGTAAGGAAGGCTGACACTTCATCGCTACACTCGCCGGTCAAGAGCTGCTCGCGCGTGCAGGGCTGACCCGCTTCGAGTGCGGCCTCAAGGTACGAAGCCTCAGCGGCCACCGGTGGAATTGCGTTCGCGTCGCTCGGGCCAAACAACGCGTCGGACAAGTCCGTGGCGAACGCCGAGACACTGCTGGCGCGTTCCGCGACCTCCACTGGCGACGACCGCCGCAGCCATGCCACGTCCAGAACCAACACAACAAGCGCTGCACAGGTAATTGCGGCGGGCATCCATCGGAGCCGCTGCAGCGGCGCGCGACCGATCTCCCCGACCGGCGGCGGCGCTTTGAGCACCTGGCCGATGGTGTCCAGATCGCCGACCAGTTGCTCGTAGCGTTCCGCGCAATCCGCGCACGTCCGCAGGTGGAACTGTTGTGTAGCCGTGCCTTCGTGCAAGTAGAGCCGCACCAACGCCCGCTCGTTCAGACATCGCTTCATGTTTGACCTCGCAACGCCCGGCGCATGTGGTGCACCGCGCGATACAGATGACGCTTGATGCTACCGGGACTCAGGCCAAGGGCCTCGGCGACCGCCTCGGCGGACCAGCCCTCCAGTTGCCGTAGCACAAACACCTCCTGCTGCCGCGCCGACAATTGCCGGAACGATAGCCAGACATCCCGGCGCGCCTCGTTGCCGAGCACCGTCTGTTCGGGAGTGGACCCGCGGGCCGGATGCTGTGTTTCCTCGAACTCCTGATGATGCTCGCGCCACCACTTCCACCAACCCGAGCGCCGCCGATCACGACAAGCATTCACCGTCACCTTCGTCAGCCAGGGTCCCCAGGCGATCGTGCGACCACTCAGCTGATGCTGGCGGAACAGCTTGAGGAACACTTCCTGACTGACGTCGTCGGCCTCATCCGCATCGGACAACAAGAGCCGGCACAGGCGCAGCACGCGTCCGCGGCGGGCTTGGTACAGCTCATTGTACTCCGCTGCGCCGTCCCTGACCGATTGCAGAGGAAGGTCCTTCCTGTGCTCTACGGATGCTGACGAACGCCGCGCATCCTTCATTGGCGAGGCGGCAATTGGGCCTGAGACATCGGTCGTGCGCGGTGATCGCGCCTGGACCGGGCTGCTCATCGCCACCAGGGTGAGCGGTTGGCGCATTCGGTCCTGAAGCCGGGGAACCACGTGCTGGGCGGGCAGGCCGCTGGGGGGGCAAAGAGACGGCCTGCCCAACCCAAGACGTGGCAGGGGCAAGTCCGCGACCGTTGCATCATGCGCTGGCTGCGGGCGGAGATCAGAACGTGATCCACACAAGGCCTCTGGCTCGAAGTAACGAACGAGCACGCCGCTGGGTTGACATGCCGTGGTACTACGACGCCGCCGAGCGCGCCACCCAGGGTATCCCAGGGTATCAACACCTAGAGGGGGCATGGTCCACCGCCTCAAGGAATTCATCAATGCTGACCTGCCATCGCCGTTCACGTGCTGGTCCTCAGCCAAGGTACGACTCACGGCGACCGCGCACAGCACGAGAAGACCCCCGTCAGAAAGTGCGCGGATGCGGTTCCAGTTGGTTGGGTCCAGCCTTTTTCATCTCGTTCATCGCTTCACTAATTTTCCCCAACTGCTCTGGAGTGAGAACTCTGCGGATCGCCAGGGCCGTGTTCAGCTCGCTTTGCATGAATTGCAGCCGCAGCTGAGCTAGGCGTTGGACCATGACACTCGGGTCGCGTGCTGGCACGTTCGCAGGCGCCAGCAACGCGTCGTCCAGCTGGTTATTGACCTCGGCTAGTTGGCTGAGGAACTTCTGCGCATCGACGCGATCCGTTTCGATGATCCGATGGACTTGGTCCGTTTGCTTAGTGGTCAGATCAGCGAATCTGAGCAGCACGGGGATCACCAATATCGGACCGTCGCCCATCATCATCATTCCGGCCACGGCTTCCGGTGATTGCGCATGCACCGGTCCAGGCCACGAACCGGCCACCGCCAGTGCTACCAACATGAAAACGCGCTTCGACAATCTGACGACCTCCGTACCCACACTGAACGGGCGAGCCTGCGTGTGGGCTGACTCACTGCCCGCCGTTCGGGTCCGCCGGACCGTGGTGATGGCGATGCCCGTGGTGCTGCGCCAGCAGAGCCTGACACTGCGGATACGTGTTAGACAGCTCACTCTGATGTTCGCGCAGGCACTCGCCGATGTCACGGGGACCGGTGATGCCACTGCAGTAGGTTGTCACGGCGCCCCCGCAAGCCGTTTTCCAGGCATCCATCTTGGCTTGCATCTTGGTCAGGTGGGCCTGGCATTGGTCCGAAAGTGTGACGCCCTTTGACGTCGCGGCCTCCTGCAGACAGCTCGCAAACGCGCCTGGGCCGGGCGTGGCCTGGCAGAGCGTCTGCAGACAATCGCGGAAGCTGCGGAAGCTGCCGGGGCCGGGTGTGACATTGGGGCAAAGCGTCTGCAGGTCCGGACGACATGCGCCTCCACCGTGAGGGCCGCATGCCCGAGCTGGTGTCGTCGTCAGCGCCACGGCGAGCGGCGCGATGAGCATGATGAACTTCGACATTTCCATTTCGATGACCTCCTCCTTGCTTCGTGATCGTGCGCCTTGCGGCACGCTGTGAAGCAACATGCACGCTGATGCAGCGCCCTCTTCATACACTCTATAACGAGTCGAGAGCCATCTGGGTTGACGTCACTCGCGCCGGCCATTCACATCCGCTGATGTCAACCGATGCGGCGCTGGGCCCGTTATTGAGCACGGATATCGAAAAGATCGCCCCGCGTTCCACTGCGGCGGCACAAGAGGAGAGAGCCTATGCGACGAGTTGCAACCCTGGCGTTCATCGCCCTGCTGGCGTTCGGCAGGTTTTCCACCGTGAGCAGCCACTCCCGGACCGTGGCCGCAGATCAAGGCGGTGACACCGGTGATGACAGCGGAGATGATGACGCCGATGACAGCTGATGCGCCGCCAGTCGGGCACTGCACGAAGACGTAATCGAACACGTCGAAAGTAGCTGCCCGCTGCTCTTGGTTGGCCACCAGAATTAAGGCGCGACAGAAAAAGGGAAGGGCTAGTGCAGGTAGCACGCGCACCAGATGTTTTGTTTGCGTGACACGATAGGCTCGGCCCGCAGACAGCGGGGGCCGGGGTTCGGCAAGATAACGCGGCACGGGCTATGGCACGAGACTTGGGTTCGCACACTTGCTTACAGTATGACCCTAGTCGTCGAGACAGTTACTGATGGTGCTCCAGCTCTCGCAGACTGTGACAACTGTCGCCTCTCAGCTTGCCCTTGATGACACTGACGACGGAAACAACCACTGCCATGCCTTTCATCGTTGCACCCGACGTCGTCCTGCCGTCACAGCTCCCGACGTCGGGCGGGCAGATTGCAGAGTACCGACTGCTGATCGCGTTGCTCGACGACGCATTTCGGTGCTTTCAAAAGACATAACGGCCCCCACAACGGTGCCAGGTGGCCTTCCAAGGTGGCCCCATAGGCCTTGGAGGGATAAGCCCCGTGCCGCGTGTTTTTATGCTCCCTTCAGTGGCCGCGATTCCGGGATGGGAACCAAGGTGGTAATCCTGGTCGGCTATCTTGTTGCACTCATTGTGATCGGCGCCTCGCTATGGATCGCGCAGAGGGAGAACGCGGGCCGACAGACGGAGACTGGGATCTCAACGGCGCTCGCGCGGGTGGGCGAGATGGCTGAGCAAGGTGGGACACGGGACAGCGTTCACTGTGCATACCATCCGTGCTCGCTGCGGTGACCGGATCGTGAAGCTGAAACCTAGCCAGGCAAAGCGGTAGCAATCACGTCTGCATGACCGGAGTGTCACTTGGTTCTCGGTGTGGCGATTGGATGATGGAAGACCCAATTATGGCGATCCCGCAATCGACTACCGGCACGCGCGCGCTTCTTTACGGCATCTTCGGATTCACGTTGGCGGTCGCGACGTGCTGGGTGACCGAACTGTTCGACCCGCCATTCAGCATCATGCAGGTCACCATCGAGACGTTGGTCATCTCCTTTCTGGGTTTCTACACGCTGCGCTCGATGCTGCGCTTCATCCAACGGCTTGAGTTGACGACGATCGAATTGAAGCAGAGACATCTCGAACTGCAGGAGCAGGCGGCGCAGTTGGAGGCCAGCCGCAAGAAACTGATGGAGTTGGACGAACTGAAATCCGACTTCGTGTCACTGGTCTCCCATGAACTACGCACGCCGCTGACCTCCATCATTGGCTTCTCCCGCACCCTGATGACCCTGCCACTGGGCGCCGAACAGCACCGGAGGTATCTGGGAATCATCGAATCTGAGGGCAAGCGCCTCGCGGAGTTGGTCGAGGAGTACCTGGACATGTCCAAGATCGAGTCCGGCCACATCGCGCTGCAGCTTGCGCCTGTCGACGTCGTCCGCCTGGTGCACGAGGTCGTGGAGCAAATTCAGAGCGGTTCCGCTGTTTGCATCATGACCTGCCTCCCCGCCGAACTCCCTGCCGTGACGGGCGATGTTGGACGGCTGAAGCGCGTCCTCCTGAACCTGACCGACAACGCGCTCCGCTACACGGCCAAGGGAACCAGCGTGATCGTGTCCGCCACGGCGGCGGACGACGGCCCGTGCGTCAGCGTGCAGGACCATGGTCCCGGACTCACGCCGAAGGAAGCGGCGCGTGTGTTCGAGAAGTTCTACCGCGGAAGGGACAGTATCACGGAGCGCAGCCGAGGCAGCGGATTGGGACTGACGATTGCGAAAGGAATCGTGGAAGCGCACGGCGGCCGGCTCTGGGTGGAATCGGAGCCCGGCCAAGGCGCGACATTTCGCTTCTGGATGCCAAAAGAAAGGGCGTCGGATGCGCGTCAGGCCGCGTCATTGCATAAGGTGCACACGTCGCGTTCCAATACCGAGGATGAGGAAAGGGAAGGCCTGCCATGGCGCAAAAGAGAATCGTGATCGTGGACGACGACCCGCACATCACAGAACTGATCTGTGTCAATCTGGATGCCGCCGGATACGACGTGGCGCGCGCGGCGAACGGACGGGAGGCCATGGAGCGCATCGACGCCGCGCGACCCCATCTGATCATCGTGGACGTCATGATGCCTGAAATGGACGGCTGGGAGCTTTGCAAGACCATCAAAGACGACCCGGAAATGGACGGCATTCGCATCATCATGCTCACGGCGCGCGCCACGGATCGCGACAGACTGATCGGTCGCGGCATCTTCGGCGCGGACGAGTATGTCACCAAGCCGTTCGACGTCAGCGCCTTGATGGACCTCTGCGAGCGGCTCCTTCATGAGTGACCGTTCGGCCAAGAAACGCCTGGAGTTGGCCGGCGCGGCCATCGCGCCGGGGCTTGTCCTGGGCAAAGCCTACATGCTGCGGCAGATCAGCCTCGACGCGTTGGAAATGAGGCCTTTCCCGGTCGGCGACACGGCCCGGGAGATCGAGCGACTGGGCCGGGCAGTTGACCAGACGCTGGCGCAACTGCGGCAACTGCGGGCCAAGGTTGACACGAGTAATCGCCGGGACGTGGCCGACATCTTCGAGACCCAGCTGAGCCTACTGGAGGACGTGGCGTTCCTGGAACGGATCAAGGGGGCCGTGCTCGCCCAAGCCGTCAACACGGAGCACCTGATCGCCATTGAGGTCCGGCGATTGGAGGCCACGTTCCACGGGATGAAGGACGATGTCCTGCGCAGCCGCTTCCTTGATATCCAGGATGTCTACCACCGGTTACTGCGCAACCTCCTCGAAATTGAACATGTACGCACCAATCCGTTCCAGAAGCTGACGTCGCCAATCGTGCTGGTGGCGGACCGCATGTTGCCTTCGGATGTCGCGCTGCTGGAATTGACCAAGGTGCTGGGGATTGTGATCGAGGAAGGCAGCCGGGTTTCCCATGTAGCGATCATCGCCAAGTCGCTCGGCATCCCGGCGCTAACTGAAGTGGCGCATGCGACCGGGCTGATCCGCTCGGGTGACACGGTGTTGCTCAACGCCAACGCCGGCCAACTGCTGGTCCATCCCAACGAAGCCGACCTCGGTTGGTATGAGAAAGCGCGGCAGGCCCGCTCTTCCGCCACCCACTTCGTTGAGGAACCAGCGGGAGCGATCCTACCGTGCGAGACTGCCGACGGCGTCCCTGTGGCGCTGGAGGCGAATGTCGGTTCGGTCCGGGAGGCCGAGGAAGCTCTGGCGTGCGGTGCGGATGGCATCGGTCTGCTGCGCACCGAATTCTTCTACATGTCCTGCCGACAGATGCCGACTGCCGAAGAGGAGGCTCGTTTCTACCACGATGTGCTCGCCGCCATGCACAAACGTCCGGTGACCATCCGCCTTCTGGACTTGGGTGCCGACAAGGGCTTGCCCTACCTCCAATTGCCGCGGGAGGAGAACCCCCAACTGGGAGTTCGGGGAGTGCGGGTGCTGCTGCGCATGCCGGAACTGCTCCAACGCCACGTGTCGAGCGTCCTCCAGGCCAGCACCGCCGGACCAGTCCGCGTTCTCCTGCCGTTCGTGTCCACGTTGACCGATCTCGAGCGCATGCTGGATGTGATCCAAGCATCATGTCGCAAGGAACGCATCGCCCGGGAGAGTTTCCAGGTGGGCCTGATGGTTGAAGTGCCGGCCGTCGCCCTGGGATTGAAGCCATTTCTGGATCGTGTGGATTTCCTCAGCATCGGGACCAACGACCTCGTTCAGTACATCTTCGCGGCCAGTCGCGAGGACAGCCATCTGGAGGAGTACTGCCTCGTGCATCACCCGGTCATTTTGGGATTGATCCGTGCCGTGGCGTTGGCTGCGCACGCCAAGAACAAGCCCGTTTCGGTTTGTGGTGAAATCGCTTCTGATCCGGCGCTAGCGCCCCTGCTCGTCGGATTGGGCGTCCGCTCGCTGTCCGTGCACTCGACCGCGCTAGGCCTCGTGAGGGAGAACATCCGGCGGTATTCCGATAAGGCGCTCGCGCGGGTCGCGCGACAGGCTCTGCGTGCCACAAGTGCCGCACAAGTCCTCACCTTGCTCGAGAAGACAAACGCTCGATAGAAGCGGCAAGGATTGTGTTAGGAACAGATCTATCGCCTCCGCCGGCTCGGCTGCGATCTGTTATCGGGTAACCGAGCGTAACTTCAGCGGCTCGACGTTCTACAAAGGCTGGTCAGAGAGCGCTTCGCTCACATGAGTATTCCCACTGCTTTTTCCTGACGTCTCCCGGCATGGCTCAGGTGAAATGGGCGTTTGCCTTCACTCTTTCAGGTGCTTTTCTTATGACTCGGGTCAGTTCAGCCAAGTCCACGGGCTTGGCCAGGTAGTTCAGTCCGCCGATGCGGGCCTCGTGCCCATGATGATTTCTTATGCGACGCACCACGTCCCGGTGTAAGGGTCCAAACAGGGTCTGCGGCGTTAGCGCGAGGTTTCATTTCTCACGCGCTTCCCACCAGCCGCCGCCCAAGGCGACAAACAATTGTGTGGTATCCAGATAGCGTTGTCCCTGGGCATGCGCGTATCCCAGCCGCGCTTGCTGGTAGGCACGCTCGGCCGTCAGGAGCGAGAGGAGGTCCGCCTTGCCGGCCTCATACATCAGCCGCTCGAGCGCGAGCGAGGCACTCGAAGTGTCGAGCGCACTCCGTTCCGAGTTGACGAGTTCGGAGTCGTACTGCAGAGCGCGCAAGCTGTCGGCAACCTGGCCGAACGCTTGAAGCACAGTCTGTTGATACGTGGCAAGCGACGCCTGGAAGGCGTCGATCGCCGCTTGCCGTTGCGCCTCGAGGGCGCCGCCGTGAAAGATTGGCGCACTCAGCCCTGATGCCAAACTCCAAATCAGGCTGGATCCCTGGAACAGGGTATTCGCCGACAAGGACTCCAAGCCCGCCGATGCCGACAGCGTGATGGACGGGTACATTTGAGCGACCGTGACGCCAACTTCAGCGCTGGCGGCATGGAGCTGGGCCTCGGCAGCAAGGATATCGGGGCGCTGGCGTGCCAGCTCTGAGGGAAGACTGATGGGCAGCTCGTCGGGAAGCTTGAATTCCGTCAACTCGAAGTCGGGGGGCGACCACGTTGGCGTATTGGTCGGCGTCCACTCGTCGGGGAACTGCCCCACGAGCACCGATAAGGCATGACGCGCCACGCTCAACTGCTGGCGCAGCGGCGGGAGCAGCGTCCGATCGTTGGCCAGCTGGCTCTGGGCCGTCAGGATGTCGCTTTGTGCGGCCTTCCCCGCTTCATAGGTTTGACGGACGAGGTCGAGGTCGCGCGTGTCTTGAGCGATGATGTCCTCGGCCGCACTCAACTGCATCCGGGCCGACGCGATGTTGATTGCTTGGGAGACAGCATTCCCCGTCAGCGTGAGATAGGCTGCGGCAAGCTGGTAACCTTGATTTTCTGCCAAGGCTTCTTGTTGTTCGACGTGTCGCCGCGTCCCGCCGAAAACGTCGGGCGCGTAGCTCACGGTTGGCCCCAGCGAATACAGGTTGAAGGGTGGCGATCCGCTACTATTCGCGACTCCGTTTGTCTGCTGACGCTGGACATTGGCTGCCAAGTCGAGCTGCGGATAGAATGCGCCGCGTGCTTGCAGTACCACCTGCTGGGCTTGGGCGAGCGTCGCCTTGGCTGCCGCCAGCGTACGATTCCCGGCAATCGCCTGCTCTATGACTTGGTTGAGGACCGGTGACTCAAACAGCGCCCACCATTCGGCCGAGATGGCCTGTCCGGTTACCAAGTGTTGCTCCGGCTCTCCATTGCCGGGCGTTAAGACGCCCGGCAACGCGGCTGACGTGTAGTCTTTGACCTCGGGTGGGCTCGGCTGCACGAAGTCTGGACCCACGGCGCAACCTGCGAGCAGAAGTGTCAAACAGGCCAATCGAGTGATGTGGCAGTAGCGGGCGAGGAGCCTATCTCTTGATGTGGCCATCGGTCCCTGGCGAATCTACTCGAAACGGAGGGCTTCAATCGGGTTGAGGAGAGAGGCCCGACGGGCGGGGTAGTAGCCGAAGAAGACCCCGACGACCGCGGAGAACAGGAAGGCCCCAACCATGGCAACTGGCGAGAGCAGTGTGGGCCATTGGGCGACCGAGGAAATGATCCAAGAAACGATACCGCCGGTGACAACACCGACGCTGCCACCGATCGCACTCAGCAACACCGCTTCGACCAGGAACTGCAGCAACACATGGATTCGACGTGCGCCAATGGCCATGCGGATCCCGATCTCGCGCGTGCGCTCGGTCACCGAGACGAGCAGGATGTTCATGATTCCAATCCCACCGACCAAGAGCGAAATCGAGGCGACCGAAGCCAGCAGCAGCGCCATGATTTGGCTGCTGCTCTCGGCGGCCTGGGTGATGTCGCTGATATTGCGCACGCCGAAGTCGTCCGGCTGTCCCGCTGGGATGCGATGGCGTTCTTCGAGCGTACGCGTGACTTGCGTCAGCGCGATCGGCACCATCTCCGTACTCGCTGCCTGCACATAAATCGTGTTGACGTACCCGGTCAGCTTCTGCTGGATGCCGAAAGGGTTGGGCGGCGGCGGAAAGATGACTGTTCCCGGAGTCGGCTGCGTCGTCGGTGCGGAGACCCCGAGCACCTTCCGCTCAGCGGTCGTGAAGGGCATGAGCACCACGTCGTCCTGGTCTTGTCCAAAACCCGACTGGCCCTTGGCATCGAGAACGCCGATCACTTCCATGGGCACGTTCTTGATGAAGATGGTGGCGCCGATCGGGTTGGCCTGGTCGCCGAACAGATTGTTGAGCGCGGTCTGCCCGAGCAGGCACACGCGGCTGGCGTTGAGCTGGTCCTCCTCGCTCATAGCTCGTCCGTCCACGACCTTCCAGTTCCGCACGGCGAAGTAGCTGGGCGTGACGCCTTGAATGCTGGTGCCCCAGTTCTGATTGCCGTACTGAACCTGAGCGACCTGACGGTTTTGATACGCGATTTCGGCAACCGCCGAGTCCTCCTTCTTGATCGCTTCCGCGTCGCTTACTCTGAGGGTGGAGGCGCTCCCGTAGCCGCCGCGCACTCCACTGCTCGTTGTGGCGCCGGGAAGCACAATCAGAAGATTCGTCCCGAGGCTTTCGATCTGAGCTTCGACCGCCGCATTGGCTCCTTGGCCGACTGCCACCATCGCGATCAAAGCGGCGACGCCGATGAAAACGCCGAGCATCGTCAACGCAGAGCGCATTTTGTTGCGCACGAGTGCGCGCCCGGCCGCTAAAAGTGCCATGCGGGTGAACAGCCAGACGCCACCGAAACCCTGCGAGGCCGTGAGTTCGGACAGCGCAGCAATCTGCCCCGTGACCTGAGGCTCGGTGGGCGATACCAGCCGTGCTTCCTGTGCCGCGTGGTGCTTATCGGAGACAATGGCGCCGTCGCGCATGCTGATCACACGGTCGGCAAAGGCGGCCATGTCGGGCTCATGCGTCACCAGCACCACAGTCAGACCGTGCGAACGGTTGAAGGCCTGAATGGTCGCCATGATATCCTCGGCCGTCTTTGAATCGAGATTCCCGGTGGGCTCGTCCGCGAGCAGGATTGACGGATCGTTGATCAGGGCTCGGGCGATCGCGACGCGTTGTTGTTGGCCGCCCGAGAGTTGGCTCGGATAGCTCTGCTCCCGGCCGGCGAGGCCGAGCGCGGCAAGTGCGTCGCGCACGCGCAGGGCACTATCGGACATCCGCCCGGAGTAGAACAGCGGCAAAGCGACGTTCTCGGCGGCGCTGGTGCGCGCCAGTAGATTGAACATTTGAAACACGAAACCAATTCGTAAGCTGCGAATGTGGGCGAGTGATGGCTCGTCGAGGGCGGCAATCTCGACGCCTTCGAGGAAGTACTGACCACTCGTAGGCCGGTCGAGGCAACCGAGAATGTTCATGAGAGTGGATTTGCCCGAACCTGAGGCTCCCATGATCGCGACGAACTCGCCGCGCTCGATCGTTAGGCTCACTCCGACGAGAGCGTGAACCTCCACGTCGCCAAGCTGGTAGGTCTTGACGACGTCACGGATCTCGATGACGGGCGCGGACAAGCAACAAGCCTCCTCGTCAGAAGCGGAGCGGCGAGCGTGGGGGGGGCGATCCGCCAGTTTTCTTCTCGCCGGACCTGATCTCGTTGACGACCACTTGGTCGCCGGCTTTGAGATCGCCACTGGTGATTTCCACGAAAGTGCTGTCACTTAACCCAGCCGTGACCGGAATTGGCTCCGGCTGGCCTGAGCGTAGCACCCAAACTCGCGTTTCCGCGGCTCGTTTGTGCTGATGCGTTCCCTCTCCGGCTTGCTTATGCTCGTTCGTTCCCTCGGTTGGTCGTTCAGGCTCAGTTGTTTCCTCTGACGCTTCCGCGTGGCCAAGCCCTTTCGGTGAAAACCTCAGAGCTGGCAGGGGCACGCGTAGGACGTCCTTGCGTTCGTCGGTGATGATGCGTGTATTCGCCGTCATGCCCGGTAGCAGCTGGAGGTCCGGATTGTCGACACTCACGACGACATCGTAGGTGACGACGTTTTGGACCGTGATCGGTGCCTGACGCCGCTGCCTCACTTGCCCCCAGAAGATCTTGTTGGGGTAAGACTCAACGGTGAAGGACGCTTTCTGACCGTCCTTCGTTGCGCCCACATCAGACTCGCTGACGTTTGTATCGACCTGCATCTTCGTCAAGTCTTTGGCAATCAGAAACAAGGTTGGGGTCTGAAAACTTGCGGCCACGGTCTGACCGACATCGATACTTCGCGAGACCACAACACCATCGACGGGTGAGATGATGTTGGTGTAATCAAGATTCACCTGGGCCGCAGCCAATTCCGCCTGGCGCTGTTGGATCGTCGCCTCGTCGAGACCAACCTGAGCGATGTTTTGGTCCAAGTTGCTCTTGTCGGTATCCACCGTTTCCTGGGAGACGCCACCGTGCTTCAAGAGCTTGAGATCGCGGGCGTAAACGATTTTGGAGAAGACGACGGTTGCCTCATCCTTGCGCAGTTGCGCACGGGCGCTCGCCAGGTTGGCGACGTTCTGATCCACCACCACTTGATACGGTCGGGGGTCGATCTTGGCGCACAGCTGCCCCGCCTTCACCGGGGTATTGTAGTCACATTTGAGAGCTTGGATGACCCCAGACACGTAGGTTCCGACCTGCACGGTGACGACGGGGTTGACCGCGCCCGTCGTGATGACGGAGCGCACGACGTCGCCTCGGGTCACAGCTGCGGTCACGAATTGCGGCGCCTCTGGCCGTAAATACCACCACAGGTACCCCACCCCGCCCACGGCGAGGGCCAGCGCCAGCAGCCATCGTATACTCCAACGAATCAAATTCTTTGGCATGTCACGCCATGGTTTCTGTAAGGTCAGTTCGCCGCGAATGATTTGTAGCAGATTTGGCGCCATTTGGCGCAATGACTAGGGGCCCCCGGGTTGATGACGATAAGCCCCCCAAAATTCAGGTCCTCGGCCCGACAGCGAATGGACGAACGAGGGCCATCATTGGTTGACACAATTAGATGACGACGGAAGCCTTCGCAACGGAAATGATCTTGGCGCAAGCACCGCTGCCGATGTAACAGGGCTAGCATCCTTCTCGGGTGCGGCGTTGTCCGCGTTTGGGATTGTGGGGGCGATGTCGTCGTCCGACGCATTTTTCAAACACCCCGCGACGCCAACGCCTCCTTGGACCCAGACGCCGAGTCAGACGCCCACCAGCACACCGACGGTAACACCAACGGCGATTGAGCTGGCACCTCAGTTGATTCTCGCCCTGCGACGCAGCCGGGATCGCCGTGTCAGCTCGGCGAGGCTCACGCCGACTGTGGTCAACCGACGATGCGGGTCACTCGTCAGTGTTGGTAGACGCCGGGGAGGACCATTACCTGAACTTGGTGGGAAATTCCGCTGCGGTACAACCAACTCTACGAGTTCTCCGTGAGCGCGTCTTGCGCCTGCGTCGGCTTTTGCTATCCAATAGGGACGAGGCATGGGATTCTGGTGAAAGGGTTCTCCGATGGCCGTACTCACTCGAGCGAGCCGGTCTCGTCCGTGCTCTAGGTGATTACCAACGAACCGCCCTGCTCCTAAACTTGGGCGGCAGAGGAGAGAGAAGATGAAGCGAATCGCAACCGTGATGATCATTGCCCTGCTGGCGTTCGGCAGATTGTCCACATTGAGCAGCCACTGGCGGCAGCTGGTGTCGGATCAAGCTGGCGATAGTGGAGACGACAGTGGCGACGACAGCGGCGACGATAGCGGCGACGACTCCGAGTGACGCTGCGTGACGTCTGATCCAGTCGCTCTGTCAATCCAAGGAGGCGTGGAGGACATTGGGAGAATCCGAGAATGCCTAGGATCTGATTGCCGGGTTGGATGGGCACGGGCAGCTCTTGTATGTCAGCCCCAGCTACAGGGATGTCCTGGGATACGATCCGAGCGAGCTTTGGGGCACCCTTTGCCTTGATCTCGTCCACCCGGATGACCGAAGCGTTGTCGCGGTGACAGTGCTCAGTGCTGCCGACGGTGACCCTGTTGCGCTTGCGGCGGTTCGTTGGGGTTGAGGAAGGCCGCTGACGGATCCGTCATGTCGCCGCTGATCACCCCGTGGTGCGCCTCGATTTTGCTTTCGGCCTCGGTGGCCACCCGACGCACCGCCTGGTCCTCGTCCGTCTGCGCGATGTGCTGCAGCACGCCGACCGCCTCGGGCGCGCCGATCTCGCCGAGCGCGAAGACTGCGCTGCCGCGGGTGGCCGCATCGAGATCGCGCTGTAATAACTCGATCACCGGTTGCACCGCGCGCACGTCACCGATCTTCCCGAGCGAGGCGAGGATGAGCTGTTCCATGCTGGCGTCCGTCGTGCGCATGATCAGGCACTGCACCAGAGTCGGCGTGCTCTCACTGGCCCGTATGTCGCCGAGAATTTGTATCGCCTTCGCCTGCACGCGCACGTCCGAGTCGCCAACCGCCTTGATCAGATACTCGGTCGCCTTGCTGTTCTTCGAGATGCCTAGCGCCTTCACCGCATCCAGGCGCTTGTCCGGGTCAGCGCTTGACAGTTGCTTCACGGCGTCATCGATCGATGTGCCCTCCGTGCTCTTGTCATGCTGCTGGCGCATGTGGTTACGGTTCATCTGCGCCACGGCGGCACCCGCAACCAAGGTCAGCACCGCCAGCGAGAGTGGCAGCTGTCGCGCGACGCTTACGGGCCACATCTCGTCGTCTTCCAGGGGGCTGATTCCTGCGCCCGATCAACGGGCCACGAGGAGTATCGAGGCCCGGGTCAGTCGGTGCCCTCGAAGATGCTGCGCATCTCGGCGTGGACCTTCTGGATGCGCTCATTCAACTGCGACACCTTGGCGAGTTGCTCGGGCGTGAGCACGGCGCGGATCGCCAACGCCGTCTTCACACCTTGTTCCATGAGCTTTTGCCGCAGCTGGCTGATCTGCTGCACCTGCGGAGTGAGATCCGCAGCCTGAACAGCCCCGGGCGCAAAAAGCTTGGTCGTAAACTGGCTGTTGGCGGCCTCCAGCTGCGTGAACAGGGTGCGCAAGGCCTGGCGGTCGGTTTCCATGATGGTTTGGACTTGCTTGGTCTGCTCAGGGGTGAGCTTCGCCTGCTTGAGGACCAGCGGCAACATCGTCGCCCCGCTATCGCCGAACATCCGTGCATGCCCGTGCCCCATCACGGGAGGTGATCCGAGGGGCTGCGCACGCGCCATTGCCGCGCAGAAGGTCACCAGCGTCAGCCCAGTCAGGGTCAGTAGCAAACGACTTTCCCTCATCGTCTTCTCCTTCAGTCACTCTCCTCGAAGAGCAACATCGACAGCTGGTCATTGCATTCGCCGTTGAAGTAGCCATCCTGGGTGCACGCCCATCCTGCTTCGAGCGCCGCACCGAGATCGGACGGCGCAGATTCAATCTGCGGAAAATCGCTGGCATCGGCACTGGCGAAGAGTGCAAGGGAGACATCGGCTGCGAAGGCCGACACATTGGTGCTCCGTGACGGCACCGGCGGCGGCGCCGGTCGGTGCAGGGAGATCACACTGGCGACTGCCGCCAGTAGCACGACGAAGGCCGCCGCAGGTGCCCAGCCCATGTGCCAGCGAGATAGACGCCTGGTCACAACCGCCGGTGGCGGCGTTGTCGTGAGAATCGCATCGATCGCATGCAGGTCATCGACCAGGGCGTCGTAGCGCCCGGCGCAATCGACGCACAGCCGCAGGTGGGCATGCTCGGCGCCGCTGGCTTCTTTCAGATAGGCCCGCAGCAGGGCTCGCTTGCTCAGACATCGGTTCATTGCAAACCTCCCAATGCCTTCCGCATCTGGTGTACGGCACGATAGAGATGGCGCTTGATACTCCCTGGGCTCACACCGAGAATCTCCGCCACCTCCGCAGTGGGAAAACCTTCCAGATGGCGCAAGACAAACACTTCTTGCTGCCGGGATGAGAGTTGCTGAAACGAGCGCCATACCTCTCGGCGCCGCTCACGACTGAGAACCTCCTGCTCGGGAGTGCGGCCGTGGCCTGGGAACTCGGCTTCCTCGAAGGTCTGATGGTGCTCGCGCCACCACTTCCACCAACCGGAGCGCCGCCGATCACGACAGGCATTCACCGTCACCCTCGTTAGCCAGGGCCCCCAGGCGATCGTGTTGCCGCTCAGCTGATGCTGGCGGAAGAGCTTGAGAAAGACTTCCTGACTCACATCGTCTGCCTCATCCGGGTCGGACAGCAAAAGCCGGCACAGGCGCAGGACTTGTGCGTGGTGGGCTCGGTACAGCTCGTCGTACTCCGTTGCGCGCTCCGCCACCGACTCTCGTTGGCCATCTACTACGGGTCCTACCGATGCTGACGAGTGACGCCCATCTTCCGTTGACAACACGGTGACCGGGCTCAGGCCCTCGGTCGTGCGCTGCGGCCGAGCCTGCATCCAGCTGCTCATGTCCACCAGGCTGAGGAGTGGGCAGGTGCGGAGATCCCGAAGCAAGGAGGCCACGTGTTGGGAGGCCTGGGCGTTGGGGGGGCGAACAGACGGCCTGGCCAACCCAACACGTGGCAGGGGGAAGCCCGCTTTGGGTGCAACAAACGCTGGTCGCGGGCAGAGATCAGAACGTGGTCCACACAATCCCTCAAAACGTAACGAACGAGCTAGCGGCTGGGTTGACACCTTAGGATACTACAGACGCCGCCCAGCACGCCACCCGGTAGCCGGACCGTCGCTCGTCATCATTACGGGTTGCCTTGCCCACTGTCCGGCGCCGAGTCCGGCGCATGATGGTGGTGATACCCGTGATGCTGGACGAGGAGAGGCTGACAGCTCCCCGGCACCTGGCCGCTCTGCGCTAGCTGGCGCAGGCACCCGATGAAGCCTTTGTGCTGGCCTGGGCCGGGTGTGATATTCGGGCAAAGGTTCTGCTGTACCAGGACCCCCTTGCACGTGTTCCACGCCGTGATCTTAGCCTGGACCTGGTCGCAGGCCGTGGGCAGCGTAGTACCCGCGGGAAGTTGCGTGATACACTTCATAACCCACCCTGGGCCGGTGGTCACGGAGCACAGTGGTGGCGAAGACTGTAACAGGGCCTGAGCACATGCGCCTCCACCGTGACGCCCGTGTGCCAGGGCCGGTGCAACCGCCAGCGCCACAGCCAGCGGCGCGGCCAGGGTGAACATCATCGATACTCTCATTGCGATACTCCTTTCACGTACATCAACGAACGAGCGGGAGCGTTGGTTGACGACGGCTATCTGCTGTCCGGAACGAGTGTCCGTGCTTGAGCCAGAGGGGGTCGGAAACGCGGAGCCCTGATGGCTTTGGGGCTGTTAGGCTTTAAGCCTATCCGGCAACGGAACCAGTGCTGAAACGCTGAAACGGTGTACGGCTATCGCAACTGGTTGGATACAAGGCCGCCACGGTTCTGGGCCGAGGTTGGAGCGGCCATTTCGCAGCTGTCGTGACGGCCAGATCGACCTAGTGATTTCCGTCGTCAACCTCGCAGAGGTGTTGATTCGTACCGCTGACCTGTCACGCACCACGGTGATCCCCGCGTTGGCGTTTGGAATAGCGTCGGCTTCGTCGATGGCGGTGACGTCGCCCACGGTCAACCGCAACCGCTCCGGCGCGCCAGCCTGACCATGTCCGGGTCGAAGTCGAAGGCATGCACCTCGCGCGCCCTGAAGTGCTCGAAGATGATCTGCATCCCGACGCCGCGCCCGCAGCCCACCTCCAGCACGCGCAGCCCGTCAGCTCGCCCGCCGAGGCGCTCCAACCACGGGGTTTCGTAGCGCCGCTGGATCAGCGCCCGAACGGGATTGTTCATCAATGCCTTCTCGATGCGGTTGAGCTTCATGGCGCCTTTCCCAGAACCGTTCACACGTTGCTGGTCAGAAAGCCGTCCGTAATGTTGGCGAGGATGCCGACGATCTTCTCCTCCTCGCGTGTAAGGATCTCCTTGTCACGTGGCGTGGTCACGTGCTTCGCTGCCATCTCCTGCCCGAACGCCACGTGGAAGGCTTCATCAGCAAGAATGGTCTGCAAGTGCCATTTCGTGACTGGGTCGATGAAATTGAGGTACGCCATGTACGCGAAGCCCGCCCAGGCGTCTACCACATAGATGTACGCGAGCTGCTTGGGCAGCGAGTCGGCCTTCGCGTACTCATCCCACAGACGGAAATATTCCGGGTGGTTCACTTCGAGGCGCCGCGGGTCCGGGTAGTGTTTTTCCACCTCGCGCTCGCCGACAAGCTCGATCATGCGTTGGGTCCAGATGCGGGTGTGACGAGCCTCGTCCCAGATGAGGCGGGCGTAGCCGTCCTCGACCTCGAGCTGGTTGGTGTTCTTCAGCCAATCACCGATGGTGATGACGGCGTGGTGTTCGCCGACGCGAAAGACGGCGAACAGGCGCGCCATCTCCTCAGGGCCACGCTGGCGAGTGAAAAACGGGAGGGCGTCAGCCGCCAGCTTCGTGGCACCGGTGTCTCCGAGGAGCTGGGCGAAACGGCTGTCGGTAAATTGGGTCGGATCCAGTGGCATCGTCTCTCTCCTTCCTCCGGGTCACTCGCGGTCTCTCCGCGATACCCGGGACCGCCTTTTACCATAGCCGGTGAAGCGCGTCTTGAACAAACTTGCTGCCGTGGCCCCAATGCCAGTAACAGTCCTGCCAAGATCGCATGATGCGGCTGGTCGGAGAGGACGACGGCGCCGCGATAGGCTCGCCAAGGCGTTGCCACGCCGGAGCGTAAGCGGAAGCGGCCGTTGACGCCGATGCACACCTGCAACGCGTGGTGCGCGTGCAACGTCGTGGCAAAAACCGACCCGGCATACAGGCTACACCCGCCCCAGAAAAAGAGCCTGCCATCCCAGCCAGCGGGCTTCTGTGGGGGAGCTTAACCTTTCGGCGCGATGGCGCGGCGCACCGGGGCGCGAAGACCTCTGCCCTCCGGCAGATCATGAAATCGCATTGACGGCATCGAGGTCCTGCAATCGGGGCCCGCGTCCCGATACAATTAGCCTATCACGGTTCGTCGCGGAACCAATACCGTTACGCATAGGCCCTCAGAGGGCAGGCAGTTTGCCCGCGAACATTGAGGCGACGGCTCTTCAATGATCCGCACGTTTTCTTGTCCGGCAGTCACTCGACGCCGTCCTGGGTAACCGGGCTCGGCTTCACCTCGCACCCACATTGCATCTCTCGCCAGGATGACCCATAAGCGGCTCCAAGAGAGATCCGATGCAAGCGCTCATGCCGAAGCTGAGGGGCCGCCCACGTCGCGGCCATGAAGAAGAGTAGACGACCGCGATGGGTCCGCTCTCCGTTGGCCTCATCCTCACTCCGCACGGGCGTCTCACGCTGGGCCAAGTAGACGACGCGCCGACGTTGGAGCCAGCGCTCGCCCAGCGGCTGCGGGACGCGTTTGCGCGCGGCTCGGGTCACGGTCTGCTGCAGCTCGGCGCCGCCGAGGTCGGAACCCCGCTTCCACCCGTCCTCGCCTATTGGCGCGAGTTCGGCACGCGCTACGTGACGGCCCTGTGCACGCTCCCGGATGCCGAGGAGCGCGGCGCCAAGGTACACGTCCCGGCCCCGCCGGAAGACGAGCTGAAGTCGGCGGCCTCGGCTGCGCCTCCGATGACCGGCGCGGAGTACCTGACGACAGCCGTCCTCCACGCTCTTTGGGAAGATCTCGACGCAGCTTTCGGTGCCGAGCTTTCCGAGTCGAAAGACTCGGTTCAGGATTTCCTCAAGCGCCGAAGCCCGGCGTGGAACCTCGTCGGTCGCGTGCACTTCAACCTCGCCGAAAACCGCAAGGACGAGGAGGCACCGTTCGCGTTCCTCGCGACCTACACGACCCGGTTGTCTGCCCACGCCAAAGCGCAGCACCTTCCCCTCGGTCAGGCGCTGCGCGAGTACGCGGGCGCGGCGAACAAGGCGCGCCTGTTGTCGCTGCTCCTCCCCGTTCAGCGCGCGGCGGAGCGCTGCGTGTGGCTGAAAGCCATGGTCGACGCGGGCGAGATCTTCCACCCGTTGCGCTGGACCCCCAAGGAGGCTTTCCAGTTTCTCGGCGATGTCCCGTTGCTGGAGAGCGCCGGGGTCGTCGTGCGGATGCCCGCCAGCTGGAAGGCAAACCGTCCTCCGCACCCGCAGGTGACGGCTACCGTCGGCGGCAACGCCCCGTCAGGTCTGGGCCAGGACGCGCTGCTCGACTTTCGCATGGAGGTCACGCTCGGCGGTGAAAAACTCACCGCTGGTGAGATTAGAGAACTGCTCGCCAAGTCCGATGGGCTCGCGCTCGTTCGTGGGCGCTGGGTTGAAGTCGATCGCGCGCGGCTCGGCCGCATGCTCGATCACTTCCGCCAGGTCGAGCGCGCCGCCGCCGACAACGGCCTCACCTTCGCGGAGGCCATGCGCATGCTCGCGGGCGCCGACGTGGCACGCGACGAAACGACCGGCCGCACCGACGCCGACTGGGCCCAGGTGGTTGCGGGCCCCTGGCTCTCTGAAACGTTGAAGGCACTGCGCAGCCCGGAGGGGCTGGCCCAAGTCGAACCCGGCCGGGCGTTCAACGGCACACTGCGGCCGTACCAGCAGGTGGGCGTGCGGTGGCTCTACCTGCTTTCGAGGCTCGGTCTCGGCGCTTGCCTCGCCGACGACATGGGTTTGGGAAAGACCATCCAAGTGCTGTCGCTGCTGCTCGTTCTCAAGAGTGAGCCGAAGGCCAAACGGCGACCCAGCAGCCTGTCGGACTTGGCGGCCCGGAGCGACCCAACACGTCCGCCGGAAGCCTCTGGAGTGCGGGCGGGGAGCGGCCCCGCCGAACCGACGCCGGGCGCAGCCCCCAGCCTGCTCGTCGCCCCTGCCTCGCTGCTGGCGAATTGGGCCGCGGAGATTGACCGCTTCACGCCAAGCGTGAAGGCGCTCGTTGCTCATCCGTCAGCGCTGCCGGCCGCCGAGCTGGCGACGCTCGAACCGGAGCGCCTTGCGAACGTGGATCTGGTCATCACCAGCTACGGCTCGCTACTGCGCATACCGTGGCTGGCCGACTGCGCGTGGCACATGGTTGTCCTCGACGAAGCGCAGGCCATCAAGAACCCGGAGGCCAAGCAGACGCGGGCCGCCAAGAAACTCGACGCGCGGGTGCGCTTTGCGCTCACCGGCACGCCGATCGAGAACCGGCTCGGGGACCTCTGGTCCATCTTCGACTTCATCAACCCGGGCTTGCTCGGGTCGTCGAAGGAGTTCACGACCCTCGTCAAACGGCTCGCGGACAGGCCCCACAACCCGTACGCTCCGCTGCGCGATCTCGTGCGGCCCTATATCCTACGGCGCCTGAAAACCGACAAGACCGTCATCGCCGACCTGCCCGACAAGGCCGAGGTCAAAGCCTTCTGCCAGCTCAGCCGCAAGCAGGCTGCGCTCTACCAGCAAGCGGTGAAGGAGCTGTCCGAACAAATTCAGAACGCCGAGGGCATCCGGCGCAAAGGGGTCGTGCTGTCGTTCCTGATGCGCTTCAAGCAGATCTGCAACCACCCGTCGCAGTGGTTGGGCGACGGCGCCTGGAACGAAGACGACAGTGGCAAATGGACGCGCCTGCGTGACATCGCGGAGGTCATCGCGGCCCGGCAGGAGAAGGTGCTCGTCTTCACGCAGTTCCGCGAGGTAACCGCTCCCCTGGCGGCCTTCCTCGGGTCGGTGTTCGGGCGGGCCGGGCTCGTTCTGCATGGCGAGACCGAGGTGAAAAAGCGCAAGGATCTGGTACGTCGGTTCCAGGAGGACGAGGCCGTGCCGTTCTTCGTGCTCTCGCTCAAGGCCGGTGGCGCCGGACTCAACCTCACCGCCGCCTCCCACGTCGTCCACTTCGACCGCTGGTGGAACCCGGCGGTGGAGAACCAGGCAACGGACCGGGCTTTCCGCATCGGGCAGACCAAGAACGTGCTCGTCCATAAATTCGTATGTCGGGGAACTGTCGAGGAAAAGATCGACCAGCTCATCGAATCGAAGCGACAGCTCTCGCAGGACTTGCTGGAAGGCGGCGCCGAGCTGCTCCTGACCGAGCTGAAGGACGAGGAGCTGCTCAAGCTCGTCGCCCTCGACATCAACGCCGCGATGAAGGAGACGTGATCGATGTTCTACGAGTATAGACCCTACGTGCCGGTGGCAGTGCGGCGGCGACAAGCCGAGCGCGAGATGGCCAAGCTCAGGAAGAAGGGACACGCCGTGTCACCGGTGGTGATTGAGGGGCGGGCCATCGCCACGACGTTCTGGGGCAAGGCGTGGTGTGACAACCTCGAGCGCTACAGCGACTACGCCAACCGGCTGCCGCGCGGGCGCACCTATGTCCGCAACGGCTCGGTGGTCGACCTGCAGGTCGCCCCGGGCGAGGTCAAGGCCATGGTCAGCGGCTCGGATATCTACAGAGTAGCGGTGCGGGTCTCGCCGGTTCCGAAGACGCGCTGGAACGCCATCTGCAAAGACTCCGCAGGGGCCATCGACTCGCTCGTCGAGCTCTTGCAGGGACGCTTCTCCAAGGGGGTCATGGAGCGCATCTGCCAGCAACGGACCGGCTTGTTCCCTTCACCGGAGGAGATCAAACTGTCGTGCAGTTGCCCGGACTGGGCGTCGATGTGCAAGCACGTCGCGGCGGTGCTCTACGGCATCGGCACCCGGCTGGACGAGCGGCCCGAGCTGCTCTTTAAGCTGCGCGAAGTGGACGAGAAGGAGCTGATTGCCAAGGCCGGTACAGGGCTGCCGCTGGCCAAGAAAGCACCTGCGGCGGAAAAGGTGCTCGCCGGCCGAGACCTCTCCGAGATCTTCGGGTTGGAGATGGCCACTGGCGTGGACGGCTCTGCACAGGAGAGCACGCCGGCGCCAGCGAAGCCGGCCAAGGGGCGTCGCGCTGCGAAGGCAGTGGCCATGGTCGCTGACGAGGTGTCGGCGACGAAGTCGAAGGGAAAAGGACAACATCTTTCTTCGCCGACCAAGAGGAAGGCGTTGAAGTCTGGAGGCCAGAAGAACCCAAAGAGTAAGGCGAAGAAGCGGGAAGCGGCAGGTTGAGCGATGCCTCTTCGAAGTAAGTCGGCGCACGCACCCGACGCCACCGTGCCGCGCGATGACTTCATGCCGCCGGCCGCTCACCGCCGGAAGAGATAGAAGAGCAGGCTCAGGATCACGCTGATGAGCAGGCAGGTGACGATGGGGAAGTAGAAGGTGACGTGCTCGCCTTTGTAGAGGATGTCGCCCGGGAGGCGACCGAGCCAGGGGATCTTACCGGCAACGGTGAGCAGCACCCCCACAACGACGAGGATCACACCGAAGAGGATCAGCAGCCTGCCGAGGTCACTCATCACCCATTGAATAGCTTGCCCTGCGCGGCTTGGCCACGGCCCGTCCCGCCGAAGTGCGAGAAGGCCGGCGGCGTTGCCATGCGCCTTTTCAGCCGACCGCCGCCGGGCACCGTCGGGCGCGGCCCTGACGGGCGACGATACGGATCCTCACCAACAAGCAGCTCAAGCGGGGCTCCCATCACAGTGTCCGCGAACTCGAAGCCGCCATCCACGAATTCCTCGACGTCCACAACGACAGCCCAAACCCTTTCAAGTGGGTGAAGAC
>Ga0181527_1000045_pt1 | contig 124737 bp, 121 predicted proteins | sample PEATcosm2014_Bin_30_FD_119762 | JGI IMG/M metagenome (GOLD analysis project Ga0181527, IMG submission 119762) | Peatland microbial communities from MTU Mesocosm Facility, Houghton, MI, USA - PEATcosm2014_Bin06_60_metaG | ecosystem: Environmental > Terrestrial > Soil > Wetlands > Peat | place...
AAGGCATGGCTGAGTGAATAGCCCAGCTCGCCGCCCTCGTGGATCGAGCCCGGGCACTCCGGCGATGCGTGGCTGGGAATGCCTCCGGGAAACGAAAATTGCAAAAAGAGCTTCCGCAGCCCGAACATCGTGGGATTGCCGCGACAACAACTCGCGCATGTCCGGGCTGGTTTCCGAAATCCCAAGCAGCCCCGACTGGTGGTTGACCATGTGATAGAATTGTTTCGGCGTCATTTGGTCGGTTCGGGTCAAATGCCAAGCCAACCCGGGATCCAGATCGCCCGAGCGAGTGCTCATTGGCAGCCCGCCTGTCGGGGTAAATCCCATGCTTGTGTCGATGCTCTTGCCGCTGCGGACAGCGGCCAGGCTCGCGCCATTGCCGAGATGAGCCAGGATCACACGCCCACGGGCTGCATGTGCGCCTGCGAGTCGAGCGAGTTCTTCAATGAGATAGGCGTAAGACAAGCCGTGAAAACCGTACCGTCGTATTCCCATCGCGTCGAAGCGCCGCGGCGGTCACGGCGCCCATGACCCAATACAGCAGCGGTGGCCAGTGCTTAAATTCGGCGGGAAAGTAACTGTCCGCCAGCATCCAGGTGGGCAGCGCAAAAATCAAAAACCATGAGTAATCCAAGCCGATGGGGATTCCCATAATCCTGCCCAGCGGAATATTGTTTCGAGTCACAAGTCCCTTCTTGTCTGCCTTCAACAGGTTCACCGCTGCCACAGAATCTGAGAGGCTTCCAAAGGGACGACCACGCCGGAGCGGTCGGGTATCGCTCGCACCGTGTAATCCGCAGCAGGTCGTGTTGCGGGCACCGGCGCCCGATAAGCGTAGCCGTTGACCGCTCCCACCAACTCCCGGACGCGCGTCATCTTCTGTCTCACCGGAGCGCCTCCGTCGATTCCATCCGCATAAAGTTCCACCTGGACTGAATCCGGTTCGAGATCCCCGAGGTAGACCTGGATCTCGATGATGAATTGCCCCGACCCGGTTTCAATCTTCAGTTCGCCAAAACGGACTTTTGCCCATTTCTGTTCCAGATTTTGCCGCCAGGCGATCACCTGCCTGCCCCCCGCCCCTTTGTCAGCAGCGCGTCTTTGATAGGCCGTCGCAGCCGGGAGATAATGTTGCTCGGTGTATTCGCGCACCGCGCGGTTTGCGCAGAATTGAGGTGTCAGGCGCGCCATGCTCTCCCGCATTCGCGCCACCCAGGCGGCTGGAACACCCTGCTCGTCGCGAGCATAGAATTCGGGAATCACATCGCGCTCGAGCCGGTCGTAGAGCATGCCGGCTTCAACCGCGTCCCAAGCCGGGTCATCACCGTGTTCCTGACCGTCCCCCAGCGCCCAACCCACTTCGGGCATGTAGGCTTCCGCCCACCAGCCGTCCAATTCCGACAAATTGATGCCGCCGTTGACGAGCACCTTCATGCCGCTTGTTCCACACGCTTCCCAGGGCCGTCGTGGAGTGTTGATCCAAACATCCACCCCCTGCACCAACTGTTCGGTCAAAAGCATGTCGTAGTCGCTTAGGAAGATTGCGTGCGGACGAGCCTCGGGTCGCCGGATGAAACGTATCCATTCGCGAATCAGTTCCTGTCCTATCAAGTCTGCCGGGTGGGCTTTGCCGGCAATGATCAGTTGCACCGGGAAACGAGCATTCGTCAGGAGACGCAACAATCGGGCCGGGTCATGCAGGAGCAGGTTGGGTCTTTTATAGGCGGCGAAACGGCGGGCAAACCCAAGCGTCAGAATGTCCGGGTCGAAAAGACGCCCGGCCTCGTCAATTTCCGCGGCAGACGCTCCTGAAGCAGTCAGTTGCCGTGACAATCGTTTACGCGCGTATTCGACGAGAGATTTGCGGGCCGAAGTGCGCAACTGCCAAAGCCGGGCGTCGGGAACGCGACGGATGTCGCGCGCCAAAGTCTCCATGGTCCCCGACCAGCGGTCTTTGTGGCAAGTCACCGTCCAGAGTTCGTCGGACGGCGCGGAGTCCCAGGTGGGTGTGTGAACGCCGTTCGTTACGTGGCCGACAGGCACTTCATTTTCCGGCCACCGCGGAAAGAGAGGCGAAAAGATTCGCCGGCTGACTTTGGCGTGCAAGCGACTCACGCCGTTAACCGACCCACTCCCGCGCATGGCGAGATAGGCCATGTTGAAACTCTCGGAGGAATCGTCCGGGTTCAGGCGGCCCAGGGCGAGCAGTTCGTGGAGCGTAAGGCCTAACTTCTGCGCGTAAGGCCCAAGGTACTGTTCGACAAGGGCTGGGGCGAAAAGGTCGAAGCCCGAGGCCACGGCTGTATGGGTGGTGAAAACATTCCCCACCCGGGTGGCGGCCAGAGCGACCTCGAAGGGTTGGCCGGTTTCGTTCATGAAACTGCGGGCGCGTTCCAGCACAGCAAAAGCCGCGTGCCCTTCGTTGAGATGGCAGACCTGGGGCTGGATGCCGAGTGCGCCAAAGAGCCGCCAGCCTCCTATGCCGAGCAGTAATTCCTGCTTGAGCCGCAGTTCCTGCCCGCCGCCATACAGTTCACTCGTGATTCCTCTGTGGGCGGCAAAGTTCGCCGCGTCGTTTGTATCCAACAGATAAAGTGTTGCTTTGCCAACCTGGACCTGCCATGCCCGCAGCCAGACTGAGTAGCCTGGAAAAGCGATCTCCAGCCGGAGCCACTCGCCGTTCGGCTGGCGCACCGGTGTGATCGGCAATTGTCCCGGGTCATTGTACGGGAAGAGCGCCTCTTGCGCTCCGTCCTTGCCAATCTCCTGGCGAAAATACCCTCGCTGGTAGAGCAGTCCAATACCCATCACGGGCACGCCCAGATCACTGGCGGATTTGAGTTGATCACCGGCCACATTTCCCAGCCCGCCTGAATAGATCGGCAGAGCTTCACTCAACATGAATTCCATGCTGAAATAAGCGACCCCGGTCAGCAAAGACTGCGGGTGGGCTTGCTGGAACCACGCGGGTCTGTCCGCCGCCTGGCGCCTCGCCCGCACCAGGGCATCCACTTTCTTTCGGAACGCAGGGTCGGCCAGCGCGCTCCGGAGTTTATCCCGGGAGACGGTTTCCAGAACAACCCAGGCATTTTGAGTGAGTTCCCAGAGTGCGGGATCGAGCTGCCGCCACAGTTCGTCGGCGCCGTGATTCCAGGCCCAGCGCAGATCCAGGGCCAGCTCGGCCAGGCCATCGAATCCCTCGACGTCCTCCGGCAGCAAATTATGTATCGGGTGGCGGACATTTACGTTGTTGCTCATGAACAGTCCTTGAGATTTGTGTTGGGCGGAATTTCAGCGTGTATCAGTCAATGTTTGCTTCAATGCACGGGATTCTTCCTGTCGCCTTCATTGGGGTGATCCCGGCACGGTTCCGCGTCTTTCCGGTTTCGCTCCGGCATCGCAGCCGTTGCTTCGTTGATGATCGTCCGGGCCTCCGCCAGGATACGGCGCAAATGCCGTGCGCCACGGAAGCTCTCGGCATAGATCTTGTAAACGTTCTCCGTCCCGGACGGACGGACGGCGAACCATCCATCCTCGGCCAGGATCTTCAGGCCGCCGATTGGAGCGCCGTTGCCCGGCGCACGCGTGAGGATGGCCTGGACTTTCCCTCCAGCGAGATCGCCGAGCCGGACCTGCTCCGGCGAGAGGCGCGCCAGGATCTCTTTCTCTCCCGGCGTGGCGGGAACGTCGACGCGCTCGTAAGCCGGTTCGCCAAACTGCTGGGTGAGTTGCCGGTAGATTTCCCCGGGATCGCGACCGATCCTGGCAGTCATTTCCGCGGCAAGGAGGGCCATGACGATCCCGTCTTTGTCCGTTGTCCAGACGGTGCCATCCATGCGGAGGAAAGACGCGCCTGCGCTCTCCTCGCCGCCAAAGCCGAGTGAACCATCAAGCAGACCGTCCACAAACCACTTGAATCCGACCGGCACCTCGTAGAGCTTGCGGCCGAGCTTCGCCGTTACGCGGTCGATCATCTGGCTGCTCACAACCGTCTTGCCCACCGCCGCTTCCCGGCGCCACTCTGGCCGGTGTTCGAACAGGTAGGAGATGGCCGCCGAAAGGTAGTGATTAGGCGGCAGCAAACCCGCGTTCCGGGTGACCACGCCGTGCCGGTCATGGTCCGCATCACAGGCGAAGGCGATATCGAACTTGTCCTTCAGCGCGATCAACCTTCTCATGGCATATGGAGATGATGGGTCTGTGCGGATCTGGCCATCCCAATCCAGCGTCATGAAACTGAAGGTTGGGTCGATGACGGGGTTCACGACCTTGAGATTCAACCCGAATCGTTCGGCAATACGCCCCCAGTAGTGAACTCCCGCGCCCCCAAGCGGGTCCACTCCCAGACTGATTTTCGCACCCGCAATGGTGTCCATGTCAACCACGTTGCCGAGGTCGTTGATGTAGGCGTTGAGGTAGTCGTGTCTGTGGGTCGTGGGGGCGCTAAGAGCCTTTTCGCGCGCAATTCGGTTTACCCCTTGAAGGCCGGCTTCGATAAAATCGTTCGCCTTCGCCCCGATCCAACTGGTGACTGCGGCTGCCGCCGGCCCGCCGCTGGGAGGATCGTACTTGAAGCCGCCGTCCTGGGGCGGATTGTGGGATGGCGTGATGACTATGCCATCAGCGAGACCCGCCGTTCGTCCTCGGTTGTAAGTAAGGATTGCATGGGAAATGACAGGGGTCGGTGTATATTCTTCTCCTTCCGAAATGATCACTTCGACACCGTTTGCCGAGAGCACCTCCAGCGCGCTGGCCAAGGCTGGAGCCGAGAGGGCGTGGGTATCCATGCCTAGAAACAGCGGACCATCGATTTTCTGCTGCTTGCGGTGCTCGCAAATGGCCTGGCTGATGGCCAGGATATGCCATTCGTTGAAAGTCCTCTCGAAGGCTGAACCGCGATGTCCCGATGTGCCAAACGTCACCCGTTGACCCGGCACTGAAGGGTCAGGCACCTCGGTATAATAGGCCGTGATCAGCCCGGGCACGTCAACCAGCATCCCGGGGTTCGCGGGCTTTCCTGCAAGAGGATTTACACTCATTACTCTCGCTTGACGGGTTGTGGCGAGGCTTTCTCCAGGGTCTCCATCAGCTCGTCGAAGGGCTGGTTGAATTTCTCGACGTTTTCGATCCTCCGCCGCAGCTTGCCGCTGCCGATGAGATCACGTCGAATGTAGTCCAGCCAAAGAGACCGGCCGAGAGTTCCCAGTGTTTCAAGTGGATTCGGTTTCACGGTCTCATTTTCCTGTTTTCCAATTCAGCCACTTTGGCCAGGCGCCGCCGATAGCGCTCCTCACCCGTAAACCGCGCCGTGAGGAATGTCTTGACCAGCTCCCAGGCGAGCGCATCGCCTACTACGCGACCGCCCAGACAGATTACATTCAGGTCATCATCTTCGACTCCCTGGTGCGCCGAGAAGGTTTCGTGAATCAGGCTCGCCCGCACCCCTGGCACCTTGTTGGCGGCCACGCAGGCGCCCACGCCGCTGCCGCAGATCGCCACGCCGCGATCCACAGTTCCGCCGGCAACTGCACGCGCCAGGGGCACGACGAAATCGGGGTAATCATCGTCCACCAGCGGCCGGAGGTTGCCAAAATCGGTTACTTCGTACCCCGCTTCCCGCAACAGCCCGACGAGCTTTTCCTTCAGGTCAAAACCTCCGTGGTCGGCGGCAACTCCGATGTGGGCGGGCGTCGTTGAGGACATTTTTTCTGGATCGATCACGGCTTGGTTGTTTGCGATTGAGTTTTTGTGGGTGTCGTGTGCGGTGGCAGTCGCACTGGAGCACTGCCCGCGCGCTTAATGCCTGCGTTGAGAAAATCCTGCACGCGCGGGTCGGAGTTGAGCTTGATTTCGGCGGGAGTGCCGATCGCAAGTATGCGGCCTTCGTTGAGCAACGCGATATGATCGGCAATGCCGAACGTCAGGTCGCGATCGTGCGAGACGACCAGGGAAGTGACATGAATGCGCTCGTTAAGTCTTACGATGTCTTCCGCGATGGCCACAGATGAAATCGGGTCAAGTTCGCTGGTCGGTTCGTCATAGAAGATCAACTGCGGTTCGATGACCAATGCCCGGGCTATGGCCACGCGCTTCATCATGCCGCCAGAGAGCTCGTCGGGCATTTTATTCTCGGTGCCTTTCAGGCCGACCAGTTCGAGGTCCTTGGAAACGATCTCCGCGATTTCGTCGGGCGATTTCAGGTGATGCTCGGCCAGATAGAAACCGACGTTTTCTCCGACGGTCAGCGAGGTCAGCAGAGCGCCGGACTGGAACACCATCGCCATGCGGTAGCGGGTTGTGACCTCAGGCGGTTGAATCGGTTGGCCTTCTATGAGGACTTCTCCCGCGTCCGGTTTTTCCAGGCCGATGAGTTGCTTGAGCAGGACCGTTTTGCCACTGCCGCTCGGGCCCATGATGACGAAGATCTCGCCCGGGTTGACCTCGAAATCGATGCCCTTAAGCACTTCGTATCCGCTGTAACTCTTTCGGAGCCCGCGCACCTGGAGTCTGACGCCCTGCTGGCTGGAGGAATCGGTGCTCATTGCCTCATTTAGAGGTTGCAGCGCTTATGGACGCTTTTTCGTGGCGCCGTTGGCGGCTCGAAGCATTTGATCAAGCTCCGCCTCTTCGATGCCTTCTTCGACGAGTCTTTCATTGTCGCTCCGCCCCTCGTCGTCCTCATCCTCCCCGGGACTCTCTGGAACTTTGCGACCTTCCGAACCAGGCGCCGGATCCCAGCGTTCCGATTCGGGCGCCGCTTCCAGGGCGGCTTCTTTAGGGTCCATTTCCGGTCCGCCGGTTAATTCCCGCTTGGCCGTTTCCCAATCGGATTTCGACACGTTTTGCGCGGAACGACCATCGAGTTTGGCCAGTTCAACCGCGCGCTTCCGCACCATCTTCGAGGTTACTGTGCCGATGCCGGCGGAATTCACGGTGAGCTCGCCTTTTTTTAGCGGGTTTGTTTTCATAGGCTGTTTATTTTTCCGCTTGGGAGTGAGCTTCAACGAACCAGAGCCACTTATCAATCCCGCGTGAAACCTCGGTGAACAAATCCGCCGTATCGGCGTCGTCCAGGTCGTCCGCCTCATTGATCGTGCTGCGGACTTCGCGTCCGAAAGTGGAGAGCGATTTGGCGACCGCCTCGACATGAGCCGCGCCGTCGGCAATGGCTAGAGGATACTCTTCCAGCCGCGAGCGCGCGGCGGCCACGCGTACCGTGCCCTCGGTGATGCCGCCCAATTGCACGATGCGTTCGGCGATGAGGTCCACATACTCACCGACGCCTTCGTAAACCTCGTCAAAAAGTTTGTGCAGCCCGATGAAATGGGGGCCTTTCACATTCCAATGCGCCTGTTTCATCTGCATTTGGAGATCAACGGCATCAGCCAGGCGCTGGTTCATGAGATTGTTCAACTGCTGCCGCCGGCTTTTCGAAATGTCGTTTTCAGTTTCATACATCCGGGGTGCCTCGGTCAATTTCGTTGTTGGTGTTTTCATGATTTGTTTTTTTCAGTGTCCGGAATTATTTTTTGGTTGCTCAGTCCGTTCGACAAGGTTTTTGCGTTATCTGGTGGATAGCGGCAGGTCTCCGCTTACGAGGTAATGGCCGTCCTTGGTGACTTCGATCCTGGTGTCAGATTTTTCGTGTTTCATGATTGGCTCCGTTGGTTCAATGATTGCAGATCACCCGATGTTCGCTGTTCACTTCTTCACCGGCGCGCCGGCTGTTTCTTTGATCGCTTCGGCATTGATTTCGATTGTGACCTCCTCACCCACGGCCAAAGCGCCTGCTTCCAATATTTGGTGGTAATTTATTCCGTAGTCCTTGCGATTCAGCTTCGCGCTGGCTTCGAGACCAATCCTGGTGTTCCCCTGCGGGTCTTTGATCGCGCCACTCAAGCTGACCGGCAACGCCAGTTCTTTCGTGACTCCGCGCATCGTGAAATCCGCAATCAGCCGGGTCTGCCCGGCGCTGGTTTCAACGCGTTTCGTTTTGAAAGTGATGACCGGGTATTTGGCGGCGTCGAAAAAATCCGCGGTCCGCAGATGATTATCCCGTTGCTGAACCCGGGTGTTCACGCTTTTGACCTGGATCGTGGCGCTGGCCTCCTTGATCCTGCCCTCGTCGAGCACGAGCGAGCCTTCGAACTCATCGAAAACGCCCTTCACATTGCTGATTCCCATATGCCGGACGGAGAAGCCGACTCTTGTGTGCGCCGGATCGATATTGTAATGGTCGTCCGCGCGTGCGCCGGGAAGGAGCAGGACGGCCGCGGCGGTTAATCCCAACAGTATTTTGGTTTGCATAATTGGACCTTGATTTGTGTGAATGTTGATCATGTGGGAGCAAAGCAGTGAAGCCCTGTCAGGGCGCGAGGCCGATTTGTTTCATGAAGGTCAGGTTGTCCCAGAAAAGATAGTCCTCGTCCATCACCCCGTTCTTCCAATGGCCGACCGTGCACATCACGATCTTGTAGGCCTTGCCGGTGGGCGGGATGGCTTTGCCGTCGGCGGTCGGCATGGGCTTCGTGAATGTGCCCTCCATCACTCCGATTACACTCGTCCACTCGCCGGAGCCGATCTTGACCGGATGGACTTTGATCCGCGTGTCAGGGGCATAGACAAACATCGCCTTCAAGTCCTCGATGTGCCTCCCGATGCCTTCGGTTTGATGTCCGTCCGGCCAGTGAACGATAACGTCCTTGGAGTGACTCTCGTGCAGCCTCGTCCACTCCTGATACGTGAAGACGTGGAAATCCAGATCGTCGAATCTGGCGAGATGTTCATTGGCGATTTGTTCAGCCTGTTCGTAGCCAGCAAGCTTCTGGCTGGAGGTGGTTGAACAACCTGCGAGGGCTATTGCCAGCAAACCCAGACAGAGTGTTCTGATTGCAGGGCTGGAGATGGGGTTGTTGCTCTTGAACAGGAATTGGAGTGTTTTCATGGATTGAACTTTTGCTTGTGATGTCAAACGGTCTTCCTCCGACTTTACCACCCGGGTGCTGGAAGATCTGGCATGTGACGGGGTAAACGACCGAACACGGCGGCGGGGACCGCCTGATCGACATCCGCCTCGTGGAACGGCCGGTGCGCCAGTGCCCACCGATCGGCTGGTTCTCGAACCAGGAATACGCTTCAGGTGATTGGGTGGAATTGGTCATAGGATGTCCCCGTTACTCTTCCTGCCGCGAGCGTGCGGCGGCCACGCGCACCGTCCCCTCGGTGATGCCGCCCGATTGCGGGATGCGTTCGGCGACTGCATGGCTTTTCGGCAAGATCTGACGAAATTGCCAGAAGTCAACCCAGGGATCTTTGCCCTCCAAGCGGCGTTGGACAGTTCGGATGTTGAAGCGGGATGGACTCAACCCCGGCCGGACCTCATCCCAATCGAGCGGCACGGAAACAGGAGCCCCCGGGCGGCACCGGACCGAGTAAGGGGCCACGATGGTCTGGCCAAATGCGTTCCGGAGCCAATCGGCAAACACGCGATCCTGGCGCTTTGCCTTTCGCATCTGAACTGTGATCGTCTTTGGCGATCTGTCGGCCATTTCCCTGCTGATGCTGTGAGCGAAGAGGCGGACCTGCTCCTGATTCAGTCCACGCTGTAGCGGAACCAGAACGTGCAGCCCTCGGCCGCCCGTCGTCTTGGGGAAGGAGACAATCCGCAGTTCATTGAGGAGTTCACGCAGAAGACTTGCGGCTTTTGCGGCGTCGCAAAACTGTCCGGTCGAGGGGTCCAGATCGAAGGCCAGCCAATCAGGCTGATCCAGCGAACCGGCCTCGCAGTTCATGACATGAATCGCGATGCAGCCAAGGTTGACGAGGGTCAAAAGAGTTTCTTTCGACCCACCCACCACATAATGAACGGTCTTCCCCGCGCTTTCAGCCGGGACAGCGCAGGTGGGGATGCCGGCCGAGAGGTTGTTCGAAAAATTCTTCTCAAAAAAACAGCCGCCCGCAATTCCGTCCGGGCATCGCTCGGTCGTAAGGAGGCGCTTGTTCAACCAAGGGAGGATGCGGGGCGCAACGGCGGCGTAGTAGCGAGCCACCACGAGCTTCGCGATCCGGTTTTCTGGAAACCATAGCTTGTCGGGGTGAGTGATTGCCACGCCCCCAACGTTTGCCACGTCCGTTCCAAGGCTTCCGCGTTTAGCGGATGATCTGTTATCGATCACGGTCCCTCCACTGGCATTCGGACGGATTCTTGTCCTCCCGGAGGCCGAGAAAGGAAGGTTGGCGCAGCTTGCCGTCTTTAGTCCATTCAGCAAAAACGATCTGGCCAACAAGGCGGGGACGAACCCAAGTCACTGCGTTCTCTCGCGGTGCCGGCTCGAAAGGGGAGTTGCGAATCCGCAGAGGTTCCATCTTCTTTGCGAGGTCCGCCAGAACATCTTCCGAATACCCGGTCCCGACCTTGCCCGCGAAACGCAATCGATGGCTATCGTACAGGCCTACGAGGAGCGCGCCAAAGTGACGTCGGCGCCCTGCTGGAGCGGTGTAACCGCCGATGACGAACTCCGATTCCTTCCGACATTTGATCTTGAGCCAACTCCTCGATCTTTTGCCGGGCTCATATCGGGATGAGCCGTCTTTGGCGACAATCCCCTCCCATCCTTTCGCTTGCGCCATCTTGAAGGCATCAAGACCGTTTGTGGAAAGACGCCGCGCCAACATCAGGGTCCCATCATTGGCGGGTACGAGCGTTTCCACCGCTTTGCGGCGCTCGTGAAGAGGGGAGTTGAGTATTGTTTCTCCGTTCAATTCGAGGCAATCAAACACGGCAAAAACCGGGGTTACGGTCTCCCCAAGAGCGCGCCGCTGCAGGAGCTGAAAACGAGAGATGTCATTGGAATCGAATGCAACGACCTCACCGTCCAGCACGAAATCGACTCGCGGGAGCCGCTCCAGCGACTGGGCGATCTGAGGGAAATCGGCGGTGAGATCGTTCGCGTTGCGCGAAAAGAGCCGGACGCTTTTTCCCGACCGATAAGCCAGGGCGCGGATGCCATCATACTTTTCTTCATTGACCCAGCCGGGTCGGTTGAATGGCGCGTCGGCCAGTGTTGCCAGCATGGGGCGGACCACACGATTCATTCAGTTGTCCTCCCGCCTCCGGTGCGTCGCCGGGCGGCCTTTATTTGGGCGTCGTCGCCCTCATCCGCAGCGATCTCAGAAAGCAACCGGCCACTGACGACGGATCGTGGCTCGAGCTTGGTGATGTCTTCCTTCGATGCATAAGCATCACGGTGCTTTATTAAGAGCCAATTATTACTTCGAATACGGACCAGCACCCACGAGCCTCGAAGCTTCTGACCGTGCAGCGCGAACTTCAGCTCTCCGGTCTCAAGGCTTTCAGAAACATCATCGGAATCTTCCGGGCTATAGGTGCCGTGGTCCCAAATCATGACGGGCCCGGCGCCATACTGGCCTGCAGAGATAACGCCCTCGAAGTCCGCGTATTCCACAGGGTGATCTTCCACAGCCACTGCCAGCCGTTTGACAGCAGGATCGACTGAGGGACCTTTGGGCAATGCCCACGACTTCAATACGCCATTCACCTCAAGCCGGAAATCGTAATGAAGATTTCGCCCTTGGTGCTTTTGAACAACAAAGAGCAGTCCGAGCTTGCTCGGCTGGCTTTGCCTAAATTGGCTTTTGCGCTCGTTCATTGCGAACACCATTCTTTCCTGCACGCACCGGTAGGCTCAGGTTCGATTGTGATGTGTGCGATGAAGAAATTTTGGCGCCAGCGGTGCTTTGGGATCCGCTTTCATACAGGCGAATCTCAAGTCCTGGACCCGCCTCGCAGCGGCAGTTGACGAACACCGCTGCGAGTTCCTTCAGCCGTTTCGACTGGCAGGTGCGTTACGATCGCTAGTAGCTTACGGTGAGTTGATTATCGACCGAGAACACTCCCGGGGCACCCCAGGCAGCCCGCGCGGCTTCTTCCCACTCCGCATAGTTGCGAACTTTACCTCGGAGTATCACCTTGCTTCCAGAAGTCTCCACCTGGATCTTCTGGGCATCCAGCAAAGCATTGCGTTCGAACGCCGATTTGATCGTTTTCTCGATGTCCGCGGAGACCAGCCTTGGTTTGATCCTGATTAAATTCGTTACACCTTTCACACCTGCCAGATACTTCACGGCATCTTCCGCAGCGTTCTTCTGATACCACCACTCCACCTCGCCATCCAGGCTGATCCAGCCTTCACGGACCGTCACTTTAATTGCACCCTTCGGAACGGTGATACACCAGTCGAGTTGATTCGCTGCGGCCGCAGCGATGTCGCCATCGCTGCGTCGCAAGGAATCGGCCAACTTGACCACGATGTCATCGGCCAGCGCCTTCACGCCTGCAACCCGTTTGGCCGCTTGCACAGCATTCCATTTTTCGCTGTAGTTGCTCGCGTAGCCGTTCAGCGTCACAGTCCCGTCTTTCACCAGGACTCCAATGTCTGAGACTTTGACGCTTGGCTCATATCTGAGCTCGGCCAACACGTCCGTCTTCAGTTCGGTGTCGCTCTTCTTTATGTCATTTGTCATACTAATATGCCTTTCGCTTGCTGGTTTTATGTTTGTTTAACGACTTATCTTGCTCTCCCCTTCACAGTGCCGAGTTCCGAGGCGCTGCTGAAAGCGCCGCGTTAGACTGCAAGGATGATCCGATTCTCGACATTGGACACGCCGGGAGCGGCCCACGCCGCCCGTTCGGCTTCCTCCCGTTCAGTAAAGCTGCGCACGTTGCCTCGGAGCACGACCTTGCCTCCGGTCGTTTCCACCTTGATCTGCTTGGCGTCGAGCAAGGCATGACGCTCGAATGCCGCTTCAATCTCCCTTTTCACATCCGTTGAAGGCACCTTCGGTTTGATCGCGATGAGATTGGTCACCCCTCTCACTCCCGCCAGGTACCGCACAGCATTTTCGACGGCAATTCTCTGGGCCCCCTCCTCCACGGCGCCTTCCAGGCTGAGCCACCCGCCACGAACAGTCACCTTGACAGCGTCTTCCGGGACGGTGGTTATCCACCGGATGCCATTGACAGCAGCGGCGGCAATGTCGCTGTCCGTGCGGAGAGAGGATGTGGGCAATTCCACTACCAACTCATCCGCAAGGCCCTTCACACCGGCGACACGTTTGGCCGCGGATGCCGCGGCTAATTTCTCGGCATAATCGCCCACCAAGCCGTTGAGCGTCACAATACCTTCCTTCACTGAGACTCCGATGTCTTCGACCTTCACACTCGGCTCAAATTCGAGCTCGGCCAGGACACGATTCTTTAATTCAAAATCACTGGTCACAAATGGGGTCCTTTCTTTCTTTTTCGTTCCAGCCGAATATCGGCTGCCGCTCGAATTCCCTATTACAGAAGGCGTGCCAAGCCGGCCGATTGGCTGCAAGGCGCTGACGCGAAGTGGGATGGAGTAAACGGAATCAGATGCGGCTGGCAGCGAGCCTTCGCAAGTTCCGAATTCTCGCAGGTGAACTGCGAGCTTTCGTCCGCTCTATAGAAGGATACTTGCCACAGGTGCAAGCGACGGAGAAGGATGCTGCCGCCGAGATCAACGTGACGCTCTGAGAGGTTGTCGCCGCTCTCTACGTGGCGGCGCAATCTGAGGCGGGATTCATTTCTACCCCGGTTATCGAACCCAACTCGATTGCATAGAGCCCTCGCGTTGGTTCGAAAACGGTAATCGTGCGCCCGTTGGGCACTGAGGCCAGCAAGCCTCGCCTGGGGAAAGAGAGGCTCCGGCCGTCTGTGAAGTGAATTGTGAATGGCCGGTATGGTTGCGCTTCGAAAAGTTCGCCAATGTTCTGCGTCGTCATAACAATCCAGCTTTGTTCCCAACGCCCTTTCCATTACAGGTTGCGTGCCAGCGGCGGCGGCAGTCCATAAGGGCCTGCTGGGAAGCGCGATGTGGGGGGCGAGGCGCAAATCGCACAATCTACGAGAGTTCGCAAATTCCAGAATCTCGCAGCGCAATTGCGAAGTTGCGCGTTTGTCTGGCAACGGAGCTCGGGGCTGGTTGCCGGCCAGGTTGGAGCATTGCCCCTTGAAAAACGGCTCCATAGGATGATCGTTCAATATGCGAGGTGGAGGTGTTTCGTCGCGATCCATCGCGGTCCGGGGAATGCTTGAGGAACAGGTAACATATATGAACTGCCTGAAAATAACGAATGGACATATTCAAGCAAACACACTGTTATTTCATGAAGATAGTTTGCTAAGCCAGGGACTCGAGTTTCTATGTGAAGCCGCCGACCAAATGGGAAACAAATATGACCTGTACTTGGGCCAAACCAGCAGGAATCCTGTGATTCGCAGCCAAGCTACTGGCAGGTATTTCATGCTGCAGTGGGCCCAAATCGTAAAACAGGCGGTCGAGGCCGGTGTCGATGTATCCGCCTGACATCCATCCCTGGACAGTGGCAGATCAGAGATTACATGCGATGGTCTTTGTGCGGAGAGGCGGATGTCTCCTGGAGGAGACTGTCGATTTGCTGCCTTCGCTCAAAGTGATCCGTTCCCCCCGTGAATAACAGCCACCTGGCATGGCGAATCTCACATCGGAGGCGGCGCCGACCTCGCGTAAGCGATGGGCGAGGAGGATGGGGGCGCTCCCTGGGCCTCTCTTGTGAGTCCGAACTTCTTGATGCGAGAAATCAGAGTCGTAGGCTTGAGACCCAACAATTCCGCGGTGCCGCCCGGCCCGTGAATTTTCCAGCCGGTTTTGTTGAGCGCCGCGAGAACATTCGCGCGCTCGCGCTGCCGGAATTCAATGTCGCTCAGGATCTCCACGTCGGGTCCGCGAGCGCTGGCCGCAAGGGGCAGCGGGGCGGGTTGCGTCGAGCTTTCTCCGGTTGGGAGGTCAAAGTGCATCACCCCGTTTTCCGCCAGTATGATTGCCCGCTCGATCCGGTTCTGCAACTCGCGCACGTTGCCGGGCCAATCGTAACTTTGAAATTGGGCAAGGTGCGCCCGGGTGAGCCTTGCCGGCGGCGCCTTCAACTTTCGAACCGCCTTTTGCAGGAAATGAGCTGCCAGCAAAGGAATATCTTCCTTGCGTTTGCGCAAAGGAGCCACTTCGATGGGAAAGACGTTGAGCCGATAGTAAAGGTCCTGCCGGAAGCGACCCGCTTCGACCTCTTTTTGCAGATTGCGGTTGGTCGCTGCGATGATGCGGACGTCCACAGTGCGTGTTCTCTCTTCGCCGACCCGTTCATATTGGCCCTCCTGCAGAACCCGAAGGAGCTTGCTTTGCAGCTCCGGCGGGATTTCGCCCACTTCGTCCAGGAGCAAGGTGCCTCCATTGGCCGCTTCGAAACGGCCGGCACGATCTTTGAATGCGCCGGTGAACGCGCCTTTGACATGGCCAAAAAACTCGCTCTCGTAAAGTTCCCTTGGAATCGAAGCGCAATTGACCCGGATGAGCGGCCGGCTGCTGCGCCCGCTGCGCTTGTGAATCTCCCGGGCGACCAACTCCTTGCCCGTGCCGGATTCTCCAAGGATCAGCACCGTGGCGTTAGTCGGGGCGACCATCTCCACCTGGTGAAGCAACTGCCTGAGCGCCGTGCCCTGGCCGACAATGTCCCCGAATTCTTTCGCCTCCTTGATTTCTTCCTGGAGGTAAGTGTTTTCCTGTTCGAGTTGCGTTTTGAGCCGGTCGATTTCCTCAAAAGCGCGGCGAGTCTTGTCCTCGCTCTCACGCAGTGCCGCGACGGTGGCCTGGAGTTCGGTCAATTCCCGCAGACGGAGATGGGTTCTGACCCGTGCCAGCACTTCTTCGGGCTCAACGGGCTTGGTCACGTAGTCAACGCCCCCGGCATTGAAGCCTTTGACCTTTTCGCTGGTCTCACTCGAAGCGCTGATAAAAATGACTGGAACATGGCGGCTGTGCTCATCCGCCTTCAGGCGTTGGCACACCTGGTAACCATCCATGCCCGGCATTTTCACGTCGAGCAGGATCAGGTCGGGCAACCGGGCGGCCACGGATTGCAGGGCCAGGCCGCCGCCGGAAGCGGGGCGGACGCGATAACCTTGCTTTGTAAGAATGTTCGTCAGAAGCTGCAGACTGGCTGGAGTGTCTTCGACCACAAGAATCTCCTGCTGGTCCACGCTCGGCTTTTCAACATCAATCACAGGTTGCCTCCTGCTTCAGTATTCTCGCCTTCCAGCAATTTCAACAAGCCTTTATAGTCAAGCTTCCTGGCAAGCGCATCAAGGCTTCGGCCAATGGAAGCGTCCCTCTTCCTCACCTGCTCGATTAGCGCGAGAGTGCGGGCGGTGTCCAGTTCGATCACGGACTGGTGCAACTGGGTCAGCAGTTCCGGCGGCAAACCCTTCAATTGCCCTGGCTGCAAATCAACCTCCGGTTCAACATGCGTCGTTGGCTCCGGCTCCTCCTCATATACATATTTCAGATCCAGATGTTTCGCCATGATTCCAAATATCTCCTGCTCACGGTACGGCTTGCGCACGAGCTCGTCGCAGCCTGCCTTGAGGATCGGCTCTCTTTCTTCCTCCAAGGCATGGGCTGTGGTGGCAACGATTTTGGTATGGGCGCCGGCCCCCATCGCCCTGATGCGGCGAGCTGCCTCCAAACCGTCCATAACCGGCATGCGGATGTCCATCCAGATGAGATGAGGGTGCCATTGCTCGAAAAGCGCCACCGCCTCCTGGCCGTTCACAGCCTCGCGCAGATCAAAGCCCAGCGGCTCAAACAGCTTGCGCAACAGCAGACGATTGTCCCGCTGGTCTTCAACGATCAGGAGGCGATAGCGGGGTTGACCTTCCGCTAATCCCCTGATGCGACCATGCCCTAACTCTGCGGGAATCTCCACCGTCGGAAGCACTGCCACCGGGATCTCGAAGTAAAACACCGAACCCTTGCCCGGTTCGCTGGCGACGTCAATCTGCCCGCCCATGAGCTCAACATACTCCTTGCTTATGGCCAGACCCAGTCCGGTTCCCGCTTCTGTCGGCGCCCGATCCCCCACCTGCACAAATGGGAAAAAGATCCGCTCGCGATCCTCCTCGCAGATGCCGGGACCGGAAGGAATCAATTGTCGTTGACCACCGAGCGGATCATGCCACGCTGCGCCTCAATGGAACTTGATCTTGAAGGCCAGTTTGCTGATCGGGCTTATCCGATTCTCGCCAGCTTGGTCGTACCGCGTCCGATCGCGCTGGTGACGACCATCAGCCCGGACGGCAAGGTGAATGCGGCGCCGTTCAGCTTTTTCAATATGCTTGGAGCCCGGCCTCCGATCCTGGCGGTCGCACCTGGCGATCGGGATGATGGCATCCCCAAGGACACCGCACGCAACATCCGCCTCACCCATGAGTTTGTGGCTAACCTGGTGGATGAGGCCTTAGCGGAAGCGATGAATAAATGCGCCGCTTCGTTGCCGTATGGCGAGGACGAGCTGCAGCGTGCTGGTTTGAACCCCGCAGCCTCATCGGTTGTGAAACCGCCGCGCATCGCCGAGGCTTCGGCGAGCCTCGAGTGTAAGGAATGGGGCACGCTGCACATCGGCGACAACCGAGTGGTGATCGGTTTGGTAAAGCGGGTTCACTTGCGCGAGGAATTATTCGACGCCAAGAAGAAACGTGTTCGCGGCGACAAATTGTTTCTCATCGGCCGCATGGCCTCGCCGGACTGGTATTGTCGAACCCGCGACCGCTTTCAACTGATCCGGCCGGCATAGCCGAAGGCCCTCAGGTGAATGTTCTTTATCCAAAGATTCCCATCCGGCGGCAGCCGACCGTGCTGAAGGATGCCGCTGTGGGTGCGCTGCTCGCAGGCGCCTGCGGCGTATGGTCATGGCTCTGACGCCGGCCAATCCTCTTGTCCGGCCGCACGCCTTCGGGCAGCGTCGTGCCATGCTATGGAATGGAAACCGAATCCTGGGCCAAAGCGCTTTCTGTAAGGGCCTGGCGCTGGTGTTGACGATCCTCGCGCCGGAAGCGTTCGCCCAGAACCGCGCCTTGGTTTTCACGGGCCCGTCGGCGCCCGTTCCCGCCGGCGTCCGCTCGGCGATCTGGTTGAATGTGCTCAATCTTTCGGTGGAATCACTCTCCTGGACATTCCCGCAGAAGATCCCCTGCCGCATTCTTTCGCCGCCGCACGCTTCCTTCGAGGGATGCCTCGAACTCGAACCGGGCACGGACGCGGGTCAGGCTGCCATCGCTCCCGGGGCGTTTGCCCGCCGCGAGTACTGGATAACGCTCCCGGCCGCGGCGACCGGACAGGTCATCCTGGAGTTCCCCGGCCTGCCTGCCGGCCGGCTGGAGCTGGACATCCAACCCCCGGCCGCGGCGGGCACGGAAGCGGCCAGCAATTCCGGTTTGGCCCGCCTGCTGCAGCAGGCGGAGCCCAAAGAAGAAGGCCGCGAGTTCGATCCCGGCCGGTTTTTCAAGGAGCACATCTCCGGTTACGAGCCGTTCTATTTCCTTGCCGGCCCGAAGTCGCCGAACGCCCGATTCCAGATCAGCTTCAAATATCAACTGCTGAACAGCGAGGGCGTCCTGGCCAGAAAAGCGCCGCTGCTGGAGGGTTTGCACTTCGCATATACGCAGACCTCGCTCTGGGATTGGAACAGCCCCTCGGCGCCTTTTTGGGACAGCAGCTACAAACCGGAACTGCTTTACCTGCGCCAACGAGTGGCGGGCGGGCGGGCGGCCGACTGGTTCCAGCTCGATTTGCAAGGGGGTCTCCAGCACGAGTCCAACGGTCGTGATGGCGCGGCTTCGCGCAGCCTGAATACCGCGTATCTGCGCTCCAGGCTGATCTTCGGCAAGGAGGAGAGCCTGCGCCTCACCCTCGAGCCCCGCGCCTGGGTCTATATCGGTGACCTAAGCGACAACCCCGACATGGCCCGGTACCGCGGCTACGCCGACCTGCGGACGATCGTGGGCTGGACGCGCGGCCTGCAACTGTCCGCCCTCGGCCGGTTGGGCGATACGGGGGACAAAGGCAGCCTTCAGTTGGATCTGACTTACCCCATGATGACTCTCCTTTCCCGCAGCTTCAGTGTCTATCTACACGCCCAGTACTTTACCGGCTACGGCGAGAGCCTCCTGTTTTACAACGAACGGAGTTCCGCTTTCCGATTCGGCTTCTCGATTTACCGGTAGCTTTTTTTCGTCGCGATTTTCGGCGCCGCCCTCCACGTCGATCCCCCTTTCCAGTGTCAGAACCGCAGAAACAGGTTGCACCCCCTTTAGGACTTACGCTGGACCCTCACCGGAAGACACGTCTCGCAACTTCCTTCCACCTTGATATGCTGCGAAACATGAATCAGAACTCACCCACCCATGGCGAGGCCCATCGCGTCGAACTCAACCTGCGGGACCTCAATCAACTGTTCAACACGATCGATCCCTCTCCGTTTCGCGAGAAGGATTTGGACCATGACGCGGAGGAGTTCATCGTGAGTTGGACCCGGGAGTTTCCCCTGGATGAACCCGTCGTTCTGGTTATCTACTTAAGCCAACTTCCGGCCGACAAGGATCTCGAACCGATGATCGAGCAATCCGTGCAGCATTACTTTGGCTATCGGGCCGGGCTGATTCGTATGGAATTCAAGCAGTTGATGCAAGACGGCCGTCGAAGCCTGTTGATAGGCGGGCTGTTCTTAGCCGCCTGCTTGACTGCGAGCAAGGTGCTGGTTGGCCGAACGCCGGGGACGTTCCTGAGTGTGGCGCGCGAAAGCCTGACCATCGCCGGCTGGGTGGCGATGTGGCGGCCGATGGAGATTTTTCTCTACGAATGGTGGCCGCTACGCCGACGCGGGCGGATCTACGAAAAAATGAGCCGAATGAAAGTGGAAGTGCGAAAGCGCGGGTGATCCAAGCGGCCATCCGGTGATCTGCCATGCAGCTTATGCCACGATCCGTGGATAAATCCTCGCGCCGATAATCACCAGCGTCACTGTGACCGTCAGCAGGATCGCGAAATCACACGCCAGTCCGAAACTGCTCGCGCTGCCTGCATAATGGGCGAAAACATCATCCAGGGTTTTGCCGTTGCCTCCGACCGAGGCCTTAAGTTCGGCGGAAGTTCCCAGTGCGGCCAATTGGCCCCGGTGCATAATGGCCAGCCGGCTGCAATGACTGTCGGCTTCATCCATATAATGCGTCGTGAAAAACACCGTGGTGCCGCAAGTGGCCCGAAGCTCATGAAGATGGTCCCAGACCGTTCGGCGGGCCAATGGATCCAATCCCACGGTCGGTTCATCGAGAAACAGCACGCGCGGACGGTGTAGTGTGGATTGGGCAATCTCCAGCCGCCGAATTATTCCGCCCGAGTATTCGCGCACGAGTTTGTCCGCCGTGTCCGTCAGGCCCATAAAGGCCAGCGCCTCCCGCACTTGTAGCTCTTGTTCGGAACGAGGAATCTCATACAACTTAGCGAAAATAAGGAGGTCCTCATAGGCAGAAAGCGTTCCATCAACCGAAATAGCTTGCGGCACATAACCGATGGCCCGCCGCACGTTGGCCGCTTCGCTCACGACGTCAAAGCCTGCAACTCGCGCTTGGCCCGAGCTGGGACGCAACTACGTCGTCAGCATTTTAATCGTGGTCGTTTTGCCGGCGCCATTGGCGCCGAGCAATGCGAAGACCTCTGCCACTTCCACCGAGAGTGTCAATTCATTCACCGCGGTCAGCTTGCCGAACCGCTTCGTCAGGTCCATTGTCTCAAGTATTATCATTGCCATTAGTTCCAGCCTTGCTCGGAGTGATTTCAATGCGCAGCGCGGCTCCAGGGGACTACGGCTTTTCGAGCGCAGCCGCAAGCACCTCGTCCACATCCTCCACCGGCGTGATCTTCAGCTTCTGTTTCACTTCTTCCGGCAGGTCCGGCAGATCCTTCTCATTGAGTCTGGGAATGATTACCTGCTCGACGCCGGCGCGCATCGCGGCCAAACACTTTTCTTTCAAGCCTCCGATTGGCAATACAAGTCCGCGCAACGTAATTTCACCTGTCATGGCAACGGTAGCCCGAACGGGCTTTTTCATGAACAGCGAAGCGATGGCCGTAAACATGGCGACCCCTGCCGATGGACCATCCTTCGGCACCGCCCCGCTCGGGACGTGCACGTGGATATCGGTGTCTTTGAAAGCATCCGGGGGGATGCCCAGTTCCTTTGCCCGGCTGCGGACCAGGCTCAACGCAGCCTGCACGGATTCCTTCATGATCTCCCCGATGTGGCCGGTCAACAAAACCTTGCCTCTGCCCGGATAACAGGTGGCTTCGATGTGCAGGACTTCGCCGCCGGCAGGGGTGTAGGCCAAGCCGGTGACGACGCCCGGGGCGCTGGTCTTCAGGCGGGTTTCGCGGATGAATCTGGGTGGCCCGAGCATCTCCTGCACAAGCGCGGGCGTCACTGTCACTCGCTCGCGCCTGCCTCTGGCAACCTCCGCGGCAACTCCACGACAGACCGCTCCGATCTGGCGCTCCAGTTCGCGCACGCCGGCTTCATGCGTGTAATCAGAGATGATCTTGGTTAAGCTCTCGGCACTCCATAAACACTGACTTGCCTGCAGACCGTTTTCTTTGAGCTGCCGCTCTACAAGGTGGTTTCTGGCTATCTCGAGCTTCTCGTGCTCGGTGTAGCCCGGGAGCTCGATGATTTCCATGCGGTCGCGCAGCGCGGCTGGGACCGGGTCCATGTAGTTGGCCGTGGCGATGAACAGGACTTGCGAAAGGTCGAAAGGAACATCGAGATAATGATCCACGAAGGCTTTGTTCTGCTGTGGGTCCAGCACCTCGAGCAGCGCGCTCGCCGGGTCTCCGCGAAAATCGACGCCGAGCTTGTCGATTTCATCCAGCATGATGACCGGGTTGCGGGTGCCGAGGCGCCGCAACTCCTGGATGATGCGGCCAGGCATGGAACCGATGTAAGTCCGGCGATGGCCGCGGATCTCGGCCTCGTCACGCATTCCTCCCAGGCTTAAACGCGCGAATTTCCGGCCCAGCGCCTCGGCAATGGACTGGCCCAGGCTGGTTTTGCCCACGCCGGGTGGACCCACAAAACACAGGATGGGGCCGTGTCCCGCCGGGTTGAGCTTGCGCACGGCCAAATACTCAATAAGCCGGCGCTTCACTTTCTCCAGATCGAAATGATCGCGATCGAGAATCTTCTGAGCCTGGTCCAAATCGAGACTGTCCGCGCTAAGTTTGTTCCAGGGCAACTCGGCTAGTGTCTCGATGTAACCAACGATGACTGAGAACTCGGGGCTGGCCGGAGTAATGACTCCGAGCCGCTTCAACTCACGCTCGCCCTGGTCCACGATCGCCTGGGGCGGCTTGGCGTCGAGGAGCCTTTTGCGGAGCTGCTCGATCTGTTCGTCGGCGCCCGAATCACCCTCGCCCAGTTCCCTCTGGATGGCTTTCAGGTGCTCGCGCAAGTAGGCCCGACGTTGCACGTCGGTGAACTGCGAGGCCACGTCCTGCTGCAGTTTTTGTTGCAGCTTGGCAATCTCGAGCTGGGTCGAGACGCGCTGCTGAACTGCGCGAATGAGCTTCACCACGTCGGTTTCCTCCAACAGATCCTGTTTGTCGGCAACCTCCAGACTCAGACTGCTCGCAATGAAATCGGCCAACTGGCCGGCATCCTGGATGTTCATCAGAACCAAGGTAGCCTCCTGCGGCGCATCGGGAGTCAGCTCGATCAGCTTTGCCGCGCTCTCCCTCAAATTCCGCACGGCCGCCTCTGTTTGCTTATCGTCCCCGGGCGGGGGAATCATCGCAATCGGCTCGACCTCCGCTCGAAGGTAGGGCTGTGTTTGAACGAGGCGCCGGATTTTGACTCGACCAAGGGTGCGTACCACCAGGACGACCGCCCCATCGACTTGCCGAACGAGTTTGACCACCACCCCGGCAGTGCCGATGTGGTAGAGATCATCGAGCTCCGGCTTTTCTTTCTCTATGAGGCGCTGGGTCACGACACCGATGATTTTGCTTTGGGGCAACGATTCATCGAGCAGTTTGAGCGACGCCGGCCGGCGGATGGTTAGCGGGAACAAGGTGCCTGGAAAGGCAACAGTCCCGCGCACCGGAAGGATGGGAAGCACGTCGGGAATCTTCGGCTCGTCGGCATCGCTTACCTGAGCGTCAGGCAGCACGATGGGCGCGCGCTTCAGGTCATTTTGGCTTTCCGGTTGAGCCGGTGATTTTAAAACTGTCTGGGGGATCATAAATCTCGCGGGGTGAAATGGCTCGCAATTCAAGTCAAGGACAGCTTCGGCATGGCATCAGGGGTTTGGTTTGGGCTCAAGCCTCAGGGCACAATGGAAGATAAACCCAGAGCAGGCCGTTGTGCTGTTCCGCCCTCATGCCTTCGGGGTCCACCTCCGAGGGCAGCGGCACCTCGCGCTCGAACGGTCCGCAATCAATTTCCATGGCCAGGATTTGCACGCGGCCATCGGTTTCATGGACCGGCTCGGGGGGTTGCCGCATCCCCCGGATCAACAGCGAACGCTTTTGAAGACAAACTTCGATCCTGGTTTTGTCCACTCCCGCGAGATCAACACAGATCACGATATACTCGTCGCATTGGTAGGCATTTATTGCCGGACTCCATGTCTGGCGGAAGTGCGATTGCGAAAAATGCAGACTGGTCAGGTGGTATGCAATCTCACCGAGGCTCTGCTGCAATTGAATTAGGCGGAAGCTACAAATGTCGTCCATGATGAATTCTTCTCCGATTCTTGCATTCAACTCTCATAAGCCTTTAAATCCGTATGGTCAATGAAATCCTTCGTGGCATACATGGAACCAGGTCCGCTCCTGGCTGCAGCATTGCAGCATGGGTGTTGAAGTGGAGGAGTTGCTCGCTGCAAACGCCACGGGCTTCGGCTCCGGCTATGCAGAAAGAAATACGCGCCAGACGAAAGCTCGCAATCCGGCAGCAGAATATTGCAACTTGCGAACCCTCGAAGCTTGGGCGCCGCCGACCGCGGCGCTTCTATCCATTTACGCTTGAGCGACTTCGCTTTCCCGATCCCACTTGGCACGAGGACTGATAAAGGGATGTTAGTGATGAAATCATCGAACAAATCAGAGTCGAGAAAATGAGATCGTTATGTTGCGTTTAACTCCCGTCGAACCTGAACAGTCATGCAAGGAATTGAAGAGAATCCCGGATAAGTTTCACCCTAACGCCAAGGAAACGTCCAACTTTTTCAGAGTGTTAGCCAGGTCCTCCGCCGCGCTGAACGCCTACCTGCGTTCGGAAAAAGCGCTCGCTGACGGCCGGCTTACGCCACGGCAGCGCGAGCAGATCGCTCTCACTGTAGCGGAGATCAACGGGTCCAAGTACTGCCTTGCGGCGCACAACGCGATCAGTAGGAGAATGGGGTTGAGCGATGAGGAGATCCGGCTGGCTCGCAAGGCCTCGGCTTCGGACCCAAAGGCCGAAGCGATGTTGCATTTCGTGCGGGCCATCGTTATTCAGCGGGGCGAAATCAGCGACGCAGATTTTGGCGCGTTGCGCAAGGCAGGGTTTTCGGAGGCTGAGGCTACTGAAATTCTTGCCAACATCGTCCTGAATATTTTCTCTAATTACTTCAACCTCATGGCCAGCACAGAAGTGGACTTCCCCGCCGCGCCGCAGATCGATGCACAACATTATACTCGTCAAAATCCTTCTGAGGAAAAGCCTGTGAAAACGAAATCTTCGAACGTGACCAAAGCCGCAATCCTTGCGGTTCTGCTCCTTGCCGGGAGCAGTCTTCGGGCATTGACCCAAACCGACACGCTGGCAAGCAGCCAGATCCAATCCATTGACCGCACCAACATGTCTATCACAGTCAAGCAAAGGGGTCGGGATGAGACTGTCACGCTTTATATCACTTCTGAGACCCGCTTCTTCAAGAATGGCCAGCCGGCCATCACGTCAGATTTGAAGGCAGGCGACGAAGTGAGCGGTTTGGTCCGCAAGAATTCCGAAGGCAAAGTCGAGGCCGTCAGGATTCAGATCCGGAACCCATGAGCGCAAACAAGCTTGCCGACAAATGCCGGAACGACACTCGACCCTCATGCGGTCGGCACCGTCTGGAACGAGCCCGGAGAAGCTGCCTCTCTGGTAGCCGTCAGTTGAACAGTAGAGCAGAGCAACCTTGATCCTTTCGATGAAAACCGATGTCTATTCCTGGCGGATGTTACCGGGCAATTTCCTCCGCCCCGGCCGACAAACGAAGTGCAAGGTTGGTGCACAGAAAGGAAAACAAACACCATGAAATCAACAACGCCTGCACGCCAACGGAAGAAACGAATGACAGGCAGCACCTCCCCTGCCTCCACGAGTAAACAGAAAACGAAACAGGTTGCTGCCGAAGTTCCGGTTCAAGAACGGCAGGAACGGTACAAAAGAGTCCTGCTTCTGCCCGACTATTTTCCTGAGCCGGAGACAAGGAAGGTTTTATTCGAGCTTTTTAGTCCAGACGCGAGCGAGGTTTTCCTCGCGGGCACATTCAACCAATGGCAGGCATCACTCACGCCGCTGCGCGACCGGGGCAATGGACGATGGTTTGTGGAATTAGAGCTCAAACGGGGCAGATACGAGTATCGCTTCCTCGTGAATGGTCAATGGATGGATGATCCCTGGTCACTTGCTGGCGTCCCAAACCCGTTTGGCGGCGTGAACGCCGTCATGCAGGTGGGGACCGGTTGCTGACGGATTCAAGACGCGTCCGTGAGATTGTTGTCGCGGAGGGAACGGGATGACTCCTTGGGAAACCCGACCCGAACACAGAATGATGAATATCTTGAACGAGTTGAAGAGCGGGGCGTTTGCCGACCCGGCAACTCTCCCGGGGGCGGTTGCTTATGCCCTCCTCTTCGTATTCCTCGCGTGGCTTGTTGGTCGCATATTGCGCCTCACCGTCCAACGGGCACTCGCCCATGACACGCACGACCTGGTTGACCGCACGACAGTCAGGTTCCTGGCGCAATTAGCCCGGATGGCGGTCTATGTTTTCGCATTCATCACCTACGCCCACCTCGTTCCTGCCTTGGCGCGTCTGAGCACCATCTGGCTTGCGAGCGTTAGCATCATTTCCGCGATTATTGGCCTGGCAGCGCAGAATACGCTGGGCAACCTCATAGCCGGGATTTCGCTGCTGCTTTATCGCCCATTCAAGGTGCGCGACCGCCTGCAAATCACCGCGCCGACAGGCGTGGAAACCGGGGTGGTGGAAAATCTCAACCTAGGCTACACCCTGTTGAAGACGGACGACAACCGCCGAGTGGTTGTGCCCAACAGCATTATGGCAAGCCAGACCACGATAAGCCTGACGGGCGATGATCCGCGCGCGATTTGTTCCGTTCCCATCACGATCACCTACGATTCAGACATGGACAAAGCTCGTTCCGTTCTGCTGGAGTCGGCCAAAAAACATCCCAAGATTCAGCAGGTGCGCGGGTGCTCCGTCACGCAGTTAGGGCCGTACGGAATCGTCCTGACCCTGAACGCCTGGTGCGCAGATGCGGTGATTGCAAGCGAAGTGAAATGCGATTTGCTGGAACAAGCCAACAAGCGCTTTGCTGTCGAAGGAATCAAGATCCCGTTCTTGCAGACAGCGATTGTCCTGAAAAATGTACTCCCTCCAAAATTCTAATTATGAAACCCACATCAAACTCACCAAAAGTTGAAATGACTCCTATTCAAGGGCGTTCACCGCAGGAAGGCCTCCCTGACAGTCACAAAGTGACGAAACCGGAACGACCGGCCTTGAAGCTACAAGAAATTTTGGTGCCCACCGACTTTTCAGAATACTCAAAGAAGGCTTTGAAATACGCTGTGTCTGTTGCCGAACAGTTCGGCGCTAAAATCACGTTATTGCATGTCATCGAACCGGCGGTCACCTATCCGGACGCTGGTTACCCGGTCCTTGTGGAATCCGATAGAATCATGCCCGCAGCCAGGGCCGTGGCCGATCAAATCTGTGAGGAGGAGAATTGCAACCCTCAGCTCTTTCGGGAAACGCTGGTTCAGGAGGGGATACCGTATCAGGAAATTACAAACACCGCCAAGACTCTGAAGGCCGACTTAATTGTTATCGCCACCCACGGTCGCACCGGGCTCGCGCACGTTTTGCTCGGCAGCACGACCGAACGCGTGGTCCGCCATGCTCCTTGTCCGGTCCTGGTCGTCCGCGGATGAAAGCGCAAGGTTCGGGCCTTGATGTGTTCTCGGGAATTCGCCCTCAAACGTTCGCCCTTCCTCTGAATACGAGGATTCGGGGAAGCACGAATTCGTAGTTCATTTGCGAGATTTCGGAATTTGCGAAACATCGCAGACAGTTTCGTGCTACAACCGCTCTTCCATCCCACGCGATTCCAGCAGTTTACAGGTGGATCAGTTGCTTGGCACGACTCCTGTAATAAGAAATTCCGCGCACGAAATGCGCGACCATGCACGGCGGAGCAGTCAACAACGCCAACATGAGAAAGGTTTACAGATGAATGCATTAACACGTTGGGAGCCATTGAAGGAAATGGAGGAGCTACAGAACCGCTTGTCCCGCTTCTTCGGTCTCACTCCGAGCCGTCTTGCAAACGCCAGCCAGGAGTTCATGACCGTCGCGGAATGGGCCCCGTCGGTGAACATCAGCGAAGACGAGAAGGAATGGCTCGTCAAAGCCGATCTGCCGGAGGTGAAAAAAGAGGACGTGAAGGTGACGGTCGAGAATGGGGTGCTTAGCATCACCGGCGAACGGAAGTTCGAGAAAGAGGAGAAGGACAAGAAGTTTCATCGAATCGAGCGTTCGTATGGCAACTTCTTTCGCAGCTTCACGCTGCCTGATGGAGCCGATGGAGGCAAAGTCAGCGCGGAATTCAAGGACGGCGTGCTGAAGGTCCATCTGCCGAAGAACGAAAAGGCCAAGCCGAAAGCCATTGAAGTGAAGGTCGCTTGATGTGCTCAGCCAAACCGGCGGCGGCATCGGCCGCCGCCTGGCTTCGGCTCATGGTGGAATACGTCTCAGATGGTCGGGCGAGATATTGGGCTCATGGTTCGCCGGGGTATCGTCCTGAGCTTTGTTAAGTCAGGTTTGACATTCGCACGGTAAAGACATCGCTATTCACCCTGAGCGTCAAGCTCATTTGATTGCTTGCAAATGAGCTTCGACAAACCATAGCCATTTATCGATCCCGCGCGAAACCTCGGTGAACAGATCGGCGGTGTCGGCATCATCAAGTTCATCGGCGGCGTCGATGGCCTGACGGACCTCGTGGCCGAACGTCGCCAGAGCTTTTGAGAGGGCCTGGACGTGAGCAAAACCCTCCGCAATGTCCAGGGGGTATTCCTCGAGACGCGAACGGTTCGCCGCCACCCGGACGGTGCCTTCAGCCACGCCTCCCAATTGCACGATGCGCTCGGCGATGAGGTCCACGTACTCGCCGACACCTTCGTAAACCTCGTCAAAAAGTTTGTGCAGCCCGATGAAATGGGGACCTTTCACGTTCCAATGCGCCTGTTTGACTTGCGATTGAAGATCAACGGCTTCTGCCAGGCGCTGGTTGAGTAACTGATTGAGCTCAAGCCGGGCCGCCTTCGGCAGGTCGTTCAAGGTCTCATACATAATCGGTGCTTCTTTGAGCTGAGCGCTACTGTCTCTTTTCATGTGGTTTGTCCTTTCGGTTTCGATGACTGGTTTAACTCTTGGGTTTTAGATCTGGCCTTCGGAGAAAGCTCTCCAGTCACTTTTTATATGACCAGGACGCAATTAAGTCCTCCGAAGGGATTCGAAATATAGGCAGGCGAGAGTGGATCATCCATCCACTGACCATCAACAATAAACCGATATTCATGTTTTCCCCGGCTAAGGATCAACTCCACCGCCCAGCGGCCATCCCCTTGCAGCCGCAACGGGGTGGCCGAAGGACTCCAACCATTGAAGGAGCCCGCCACGAAAACGCCCGCCGCGCCAGGATTAAAAATCGCAAGAGAAACGCGCTCCATCTCCGGTCCTGGAAAATGTTCCAGCAAAAGCGGAACGGTCCTGGTGAGTTCCATTTTCGCATCCCCAGACCGCTTGATCCCGCTTTTCTTGAGCGGTCTCTTGGAGTCGGCCGAAGTGGCTTTGGCCGCCGTGCCGGCTCGACTTTTGTTGGGCTGTGAATTTGTGCGTGTTTTCATTCGTGTCCTTATTCTTCAGCCGGATTAATGTCAATGGGCGACCGTTGGGTCTGCAGTCGCCGGGATCATAGCGCCCTCCTCCACCGGCATCGCAGCTTGCTCCTTGGCCTTCGGCATTTCCTTGCCAATGAGCCTGTAGAGCGTTTCGCCGTCGAGAGTCTCATGTTTGAGCAATTCCGCAACCACCCGCCTCAAGTCAGCCCGGTGGGCGGTCAGAGTCTCTTTGGCCTCAGCATAGGAATTGTCGAGGAGTCTTTTCACCTCTTCATCGATATCCCTGGCGGTCTGCTCGCTGCAGTCGCGCTGCAATTGAAAGGGCTGACCGGGAAGATAAGCTGGCGCGCGTTGTGCGCAAGTGGCCATGCCCACCTTCTCGCTCATTCCATAAAGGCAGATCATTTGGCGGGCGAGCGCGGTGGCGTGCTCCAGATCGTTTTGGGCGCCGGTGGTCAGGTCGCCGTATTCCAGCTCCTCGGAGGCCCGCCCGCCCAGCATTCCACGCAGGCGAGCCAGCAGCTCAGCCCGGCTAAGCAGGAACTGGTCTTCGGTAGGCACTTGCAGCGTGTAGCCCAACGCCGCGTGGCCGTGGGGAATGATGGTGATCTTGCGCACCGGGTCGGCATCCGGGCTGTAGGCGGCGATCAAGGCATGTCCCACCTCGTGATAAGCCACCCGCTGCTTCTGCTGTTCGGTCAGCCGGCGGCTTTTCCGCTCCGGACCAGCCACGACTTTCTCGACGGCATTTTCGAGGTCCGCCTGGCTGATCTCGTGGGCCTCGCGGCGAGCCGCCAGCAGGGCTGCTTCGTTCAGAACATTGGCCAGGTCGGCTCCGGAAAACCCGGCGGTGGCCTGAGCAAGCTGGCGCAAATCCACGCCGGGAGCCAACCGTTTGCCGCGGGCATGAACGTTGAGAATGGCGGTGCGGCCGTCCAGGTCCGGCGTATCCACAATCACCTGCCGGTCGAACCGGCCTGGCCGCAGCAGCGCCGCGTCGAGCACCTCGGGTCGATTGGTCGCAGCCAGGATGATGACGCCGGCGTTTGGTTCGAACCCGTCCATTTGCGACAGGAGTTGATTCAAAGTTTGCTCCCGCTCATCATTGACGGCGCCCAGGTGAATGCTGCGCTTCTGGCCGATGGCGTCCAATTCGTCGATGAAAATGATGCAGGGCGCATGCTGCTTCGCCTGCTGGAACAAGTCCCGGACCCGCGAGGCGCCCACCCCGACAAACATCTCGACGAAATCACTGCCGCTCAGCGAGAAAAACGGCACATTAGCCTCTCCGGCAACCGCTCGCGCGAGCAGTGTCTTGCCCGTGCCGGGCGATCCAACCAACAAAATCCCTTTGGGAATCTTCGCGCCAATCTCCTTGTAGCGCTTGGGATTCTTCAGAAAATCAATGACCTCTTTCAATTCCTGTTTGGCCTCCTCACACCCGGCGACATCCGCAAAACTGACGCCGGTATTTTCCCCTTCCACCAGCCTGGCGGTGCTCTTGCCAAAACCGAGAACGGATTGGCTCACCGAACCCAATTTGCGGCTCATCAATGACCATACACCCACGAGGATGGCGATGGGCAGCACCCAGCTTAGCAAGAACTGCGAAAGAAAATTAGGACGCACACCGTTATATTGCGCGCCACTCGCCTGAAGGTCCTTGACCAGGTCGGGATCTTCGATCCGAACGGTGCGGAACTGGAACGGCGCCGTTGCGGACACCGTGGCGTTTGTAGGCGCTGCGTGTCCATTCGTCGGGGGAGCGGCAACCACAGGCAACGCCGCGTTCGTGGCCGGCGCCGGCTGGGGCTCGATCCGGCCGACGATCTCGTCTTGCTTAACCACTGCGTCTGCCACTTCGTGCCGGGTCAGATGCGCTCTGAACTCGCTGTAGGGGATGGTGCGCACGGTGAACTGGTTAAAGGCCGCCTGCCACACCCAAAGCACCAGAAGCATCACGAAAATCGGCCAAAGATTGAATCCCCACCTGGGCTGGTTCTTGGCCGGGACTTTCAGGTCGATCTTGGGCGGAGTCTCTTTCATGGGAGTTTGGTGGTTTTCGCGAACGCTGCCTTGCGCCTGTCATCTTGACGATGTCAAGTCTTCCACGAGTTGCAGGCTCGTCAAATTGCCGTAGCGGAACGCGAACAGGCGGGAGCCCGACCCCGTTGGCCCAACCAGCGCGATTTTTGTTTTCCAGTGAACGAGTCGCATAAACACGCGCCCAAGGTGACCTGCTGATAAAACGGGCTCCCGGACGTTCGAGACTAAGTCATTGACGATGAGACTGCAAGAGATGGCTTGGTCCAGATCGAGTTTACTATCGCCGATCCGCAAAGCCAATTCAACTCGCTGCACGGTAGTGGGTCAGTTTGGTGGGGCGAGACTCCTGGCGAGCCGTGGCTTCGACGGAATCGCAGGTTTTCGGCTCGCGAGTACGCTCGCCCCACCAACTTCTTGATCAAACTGACCCGCTACCAACAGCACCGGACACAAAGAGCGAGAGGCCGGGACGCTCAGGATTCGGTCTGGAACGCCTTGCGCGTCCCGTCGCTCATCAGGAGAAAGCCAGTTTAAAGACAGGCAATTCAAAGGCCGGGATTGGCCTTGCGTCTGCGACAAGCGCACGCCCTCAGGCCGCGTGCAACCCGTTGCAGAAGGGCTTATTGTCGGACCGGCCGCATCGGCACAAGGTCATCTGATTCCGAATCTCATAGGCTTTGCCATCGGCGGAAATCACCGGGATGCCTCCCCGCACCCAGATCGGCCCGCTGACCTGCCTGGCTGTGTCCTCAATTAACCCGAGCGACGGTTCGAATTTCGGTTCGATGGGTTTGCCCGTCTTCCGATCCCACGCCACCAACCGACCGGCCGGACAATGCCCAGCCTCATACTCGACGAGTTGCCTGGCTTCGGGATCGTCTGTCTGCAAAACCAGGTTCCAAACCCTCCCTTTCGGGTCGCAGAAGCGGGCAAAGGCGCAAAGGCTCTCCGCGTCGGTGAGCAGCATGGTCGGCCCCTCGATTGTCTCGGCTTGCTCAAGGTAAGGCTGCCGGCTGGCGGTCTCGGTTCCGTCAAACTGAACCTTTTTGTGGGTGCCATCGCAGAACGGCTTGTTGCCGGACTGACCGCAACGGCAAAGCGCATATTGCGGCTGCGACGGGTACTTCTTTCCTTCCCGGTAGTCGAGGGATTCGCCCTCGGCATTAGTGACAATCCACTGCTCACTCAGTGGTAAGCCTCCGCTTACGAGGTAAGGGCCGTCCTTGGCAACTTGAATCTTCGTCTTGGGTTGTTCACTCTTTTTCATGACTGGTTGTGTATAGGGTTAGGATAACACCCCTGCCGGTGTTGTCATCCTCGTTTCGAAACAGCCCCCCATGGTCAATTCTCCAACTTATCGGCAACTCTCATTTCCAGCGTCCGGGATGGCCAGGAAGGTGATGCTCGCCGCTGCGAGTTCCACACGTCCTGCCGGGATGCGGCGGGGTTGCGCGCCCGGGAGATCACCGTTTGGCCACAACTTGAGCTCATCTCCATTCAGTTGAACATGGCCATCCTCCAGCTTCCGGGTTGTCAGCGTATAGCGGTGCGCCGGCATCGGCAGGTCAATCGATTCCCGTTGCGTAGGGCTGGTGTTGATCGCCAGAAGCGTCACGCCGCCAGGATGGTCGCGCAGGCTTTGGGCATAGAGATGCAGACCTGGCCGAGAGGGTCCGGCATCGAGAACGATCGGGCCCATGAGCCTGCGCCACAAAAGAGCCGCCCAGTAGTTGGGGCGCGGCGTCAGCGTGTTCCGATCAATCAAACCATATTCGCTCGAAGCCAGCGTGTTGTGGAAAACGACCTTGACGCCACGCCTGGCCAGTCGGCCGAGTTGGTCGAGGTAGCGGAAGGTATCCAGAAAGGTGGGAGCCCACGGATTGCCGCCGCATGCCGCATCGGCGGTTTCAGTCAGCCAAATCGATTTGTGTGGCTGGAAATTGTCGCGGAGAGCTGCGTAGAAATCGTACACCCGATCCGTGCGAGCGAGCCACTCTTCCGATAGCGCGGCTCCAGGCGTTGTCGTCATCTCCGCGCTCATCTCCGCGCAGCGCATCGAAACGGCGCCATAAAAATGATACGAGAAGACGTCGAACACGGGCCGGGGAGTGGCGGCGAGCAGATCCTTGGTGTTGAGCATGGGGGTGGAAGCGGGCGTAAGCGGGATACCTTCACCCGCCGACCCCGGTCCAACGATCAGCATATCGGAAGCCGCGGCCCTGGCGAACGCCCGAAAGACAACGGAGTCTCGCGCAAAAGCCGCAGCGTCATAGCCGGGAGGGGCGCCTCCCGCCGCTGCAATGGTAGGTTCGTTGAACAACTCCGCAGCGGCGATTTCACCACCGAGAGATTTCGTGTAGGCGAGAAACCGTCGCGCCTGATCTGGCGTCCAAACGCCGGCAGAGTCGCGAACACCCTCGCTGATGGCGAAGGAGGTTACGATCTTCGCATTCACCGCGTGTGAAAAATCGACGACACCCGCCCATTCGCGCCGGGTTAAAACGCCTTGAAACCCTTTTGGCGGCGTCGCCGGAGCCGCTTCGTCCGAATCCTGGAAATAGGCGGAGTTTGCCCACGTGCCGCTGACGCGCACATAGGCAGGTCCAAGAGCAGCCGCCAGCTTGCGCAGGCGTGCGTTCGAGAGATCGACCGGCGGGCGCGCCTGGAACATCGATGTGTCCGGGCCGCCGATCTGAAACACCGCATTACTCGATGGTGATGGTGTGACAGCGGGCGCGGCGTTGGCCTTCTGAGCAACTTTGCCGTGCTGATCGTAAGGCTTCCAAAAGCTGCCGCCGATCACCTCGGCCATCTCGACGTTGTATGACTGATAACGCTGATCAACCGTGGCGATTTGCGGCAGGGTGGAGGGCGCCACGGAGAGGAGCGCTGCACCTGCAGAACCCGCGCAACTGACGGCCGCGCCCAGAGCCGCGAGCGCGACTTTGGTGGAATGCCCGATAGATTTGTTTCGGTTCATTTCTCTCCTCTCGAAGTCATATCCGGAGAATATTTTCATAATTTATGCAGCGCCACAACATTCCGCGAATATGTTTCGTCGCCGGTTGCCCTTGTCGTCGATCTGCTTCATCAATTACAGTTCAAGCATTAAACTGTCTGCCTTCAACGACGGAGCCGCTCGATGACCTTGCAGGACACGACCGACACGAGGCTGGGCAAGTCGGTCCTGCCACTCGCGCAGGCGCACCCGGGGGAGTCTGGCGTGGTCGCACTGCCTGATGGACGTGATGCCTTCGCCACTCGCGTGCTGCTGGCCGATGCCGCCGAGCGCACGCTCGACGTTCAGTACTACATCTGGCACGACGACATGTCGGGGAATCTGCTGCTCGAAGCGTTGCGCCGCGCGGCCGACCGCGGCGTGCGCGTACGCCTGCTGCTGGATGACAACAACACCGCCGGTTTCGACAGGGTCCTCGCCGCGACGAACGCGCATCCCAACATCGAGGTGCGGCTGTTTAACCCGTTCAAATTTCGTTGGTGGCGCATTCTTGGCTATCTGACGGATTTTGCGCGGCTAAACCGCCGCATGCATAACAAGTCGTTCACCGCCGACAACCAGGCCGCCATCATCGGTGGACGCAACGTGGGTGACGAATACTTCGGCGCGGGCCAGGACGTCTTATTCATTGATCTCGATGTGCTGGCGATCGGCGCGGTCGTGAACGATGTGTCGCAAGACTTTGACCGTTATTGGTCATGTGATTCCTCCTGCCCGGCTGAGCGCGTGTTGCCCGGCGTCAGCCCCTCATCGATTTCCGCCCTAGCCGCTGCCGCTTCACGCATCGAACGCGAGCCTGCCGCCCTGGCCTATACCCAGGCACTCGCCAGACAGCCGTTCGTGCGCGACCTGCTTGCGGGCCGTCTGCAGTTCGATTGGGCGGCCACCACTCTGGTCAGTGACGATCCGGCAAAGGGACTGGGCCGCGCGGCGCCGGACGATTTGCTGTGGCAGCGGCTCAAGCGGATTCTCAAGGCGCCGACGAAGGAACTCCAGTTGGTTTCCGCGTACTTCGTACCCACGGCTGCCGGCGTCGATTACTTCGTGGCCCTGGCCACGCAGGGCGTGAAGATCATGGTGCTCACCAATTCACTGGAAGCCACCGACGTTTCCGTCGTTCACGCCGGCTACGCCAAACGGCGCAAGCCGCTCCTCAAAGCCGGCATTGATCTGTTCGAAATAAAACGCGCGTCATCGGGACCCTCCGCGAAAGGCCACGGGCTCAGGGGCAGCTCCGATTCCAGCCTGCACGCCAAGACGTTTTCGGTCGATCGCTCGCACGTGTTCATCGGGTCGTTCAACTTCGATCCGCGCTCCGCGCGACTCAACACGGAAATGGGTGTTGTGATTGACAGCCCGGCAAGGGCACAAGCCATTGCCGAAAAGTTTGCCGACAGTATTCCGGCTCGCGCGTACAAGGTGCGGTTGAGCGAGGCCGGGAAGTTGCAATGGGTGGAGCAGGTGGACGGCAAGGAATTGGTGTACGATCAGGAGCCGGGCGTTGGCTTTTGGCGGCGCGTCGGTGTGTCCGTGCTGTCGGCGCTCCCGATCGAATGGCTGCTGTGACGTTGGGACCTCGCTCGTCGCCGGGAATGAGCTGCATTGCGCATTCTTCCTGCATCGCGCGATGTTCCTCACCAGCAACCCAAGCCAATGCTTCCGTTTCGCAGGGATGCATCGCTGCCTTCCTTTTGTGCGCTGCCAGCAGGTGATATTCAAAGCCCTCGCCTTTTTGGTTGCCAAACCAGTTCATGAAAAAACCGCTGGCGGCGTGGGTGGTCAGGATGGCGACGACCATGTTGGTGGCGATGCCGAAAGCAGCCACGCGGCTGAACAATCCGCTAATCAACCCCAGCGAGCCGGCGAACTCCGCAAGAATCGCGAGGAACGCAAACACTGCGGAGATGTGCATGGTGCCCGTGAAAAAGTTCATCGTGCCGCCGAAGCCGTAGCCGCCGAACCAGCCGAGCATTTTCTGCGCGCCGTGCGGAAACATCACGATGCCGAGCATGAGCCGCGCGACGAGCGGCGCGGAACTGTTGTTGGTTTTGAAGAGAAGCTGGATGGCTTTCATAAATTGCCTGTCAGTTTGTTTTGATTTGCCGGAATTACTTCTTCAGTTTCGCCGCGATGCCGGCGACGTGTTTGCCCTGGAAGCGCGCCATGGCGAGTTCTTTTGCGCTGGGCTGGCGCGATCCATCGGAGCCGGCGATGGTCCCCGCGCCGTAAGGCGAGCCGCCCCTAACTTCGCTGATGTCCGACAGCTCGGGGCAGGAGTAGGGCAGCCCGGCGTAGATCATGCCGTGGTGCAGCAGAGTCGGGATGAACGTGAGGATGGTGGATTCGTTGCCGCCACCGACGCCGGTGCTGGTAAAAACGCTGGCGACCTTGCCAACGAGCGCGCTGCTCATCCACAGGCTGCCGGTCTGGTCGAGAAAATTGCGCATCTGCGCCGCCATGTTGCCGAAGCGCGTCGGCGTGCCGAAGATGATGGCGTCATAGTCGCCGAGTTCCTTGGGCGAAGCGATGGGCGTCGCCTGGTCAACCTTCGCGCCGTTCTCCAGCGCGTGGAGGAGGCGTTGAAAAAGGCGCGCGCCGTTGCCACGGGCGGGCGCGGCGAACTCCACGTCGGCTACGCGCCGTCACTCACCGTGCGGATCCTGCCGCCGACCTTGCGCGCCTTCCAGGCCGAGTCGCCCAACGTGCGCGTGCTCCTGCACGATTTGTCCACCGAGGAAATGCTCGCCCGGCTGCGTGACGGCGCGCTGCAGATCGCCTTCCTCGTGCGTCCCACGCGGACCATGTTGCTCGAGCTGCGTTTAGAGGAACTCCTGCGCGATTCCCTGTGCCTGGCCGTCGCGCCCAAACATCCCCTGGCCCGGCGGCGAACCGTGAGGCTGGCGGAGGTCGCGCGTGAACCGTTGATCGCCAACAGCCGCAAAGAATATCCCGAGTATCACGAATTACTCGCGGAACTTTTCGCGACTATCAAAAGCAAACCGCCAGTCGCCGAGGAACACGACGGCATCACCAGCCTGGTTGCCGCGGTCGAAGCCGGCGGCGGTGTGGCGCTGGTATCCGAGTCGGTGGCCTGCCTGGCCGGGCCGCGCCTGAAGCTCATCCCCCTTTCACCCGCGCCCGTGCCTTTGGTCACAGGCGCTGCCTGGTCCGAGAGAGGGCTGGCTCCCGCCGCGGAACGATTTTTGAAATGCGCGAAGGACACGGTTTTGAAGAAATGACGAGCGCGACCTGCCTGGGCATCGGACGTGATGAGCGAGAGTAGTTGGTTTTTCACAAAAGTCGCGATTCGGGAACTGAATTGCCGGGTTGAGGTTGTCGGCCGTGAAACAGGCGGGTAATCCACAGGGAAAGGCGGACCATGAGGCTGGCGGAAAGGCCGAGGCGGTTGCGGCGTCGGAGTGACGCGCCGCGCGCCTGCAACTGCGCGACGACTTTGACGCGGCCAAACATCGCGGCGAACATGAGCGGCGTCATGCCGCCGCCGTTGTCCGCATCAATGTCCGCGCCGTGCTTGAGCAGCAGGGCGACGATTTCCTCGTAACCCTTGAATGCCGCGCCGCCGAGCGGGGTCTGCCCGCGATCATTCCGGCGGTCCGCGTCCGCACCGTGGCCCAGCAGCATCCGCGTGGTTTCCACGTTGCCGTTGTAGCTCGCGAGCATCAACAGGGTGTTGCCTTTGGAGTCGGCGACGTTGACCGGCAAACCGTGCTGCAGCATCGCGGCGAGCGGGCCGGTTTCGCCATGACGGGCGAAATCGAGCGCCATCTGCTGCAACTCGGCGTAGCGCTTTTCTTCGGATTCGGTAATGGCGGTTTGCATGGTTCTGTGGGCAAGGCCGCGCCGCAGCGCGGCACTGCCGTGCAACTTGACGATTACTTTCCCGCCGCTCCGTTCTTCACGCCGAGCGCTTTCGCCACGCCTGCGGCATAAGCCGGGTCGGCCTTGTGGAAGTGGACAAGCTGGCGTTGCACGATTTCCTCGGGCACACCGGCCATCGCCGCGGCGACGTTTTTGAACAAACGTTGCTGCTGATCGGGTGTCATCAGCCGGAACAGGTCGCCCGGCTGTGCGTAATCGTCATTTCCGTCGCGGTGATTGTAGCGGTCGGCATCGCCGGAAATCTTCAGCGGCGGCTCGGCAAAGCGCGCGTCCTGCGTCGGCCCGCCGAAGCTGTTTGGCTCGTAGTAGGCGTCCGTGCCTTTGGGCGAGTCAAAGCGCATCGGGCCGTCGGCGTGATAATTGCGCACGGGAACTTTCGGGCGGTTGACCGGCAGCATCTCGTAATGCGTGCCTACGCGGTAACGGTGCGAGTCGGCATAAGAGAAGATCCGAGCCTGCAACATCTTGTCCGGCGACCAACTGATGCCGGGCACGATGTTCGATGGACTGAAAGCGGATTGTTCCACCTCGGCAAAATAGTTTTCCGGGTTGCGATTCAATTCCATGATGCCGACTTCGATGAGCGGGTAATCCTTGTGCGGCCAGACTTTGGTGAGGTCGAAGGGATTCCAGCGGTAAGTCGCGGCGTCTTTCTCCGGCATGATTTGCACGCAGAAACGCCACTTGGGAAACTCGCCGCGTTTGATGGCCTCAAACAGATCGCGCTGCGAACTCTCGCGGTCTTTGGCGACAACCGCCTCCGCCTCTTCATTCGTCATGAACTGGATGCCTTGCAGCGTCTTGAAGTGGAACTTGACCCAGAAGCGCTCGTTCTTCGCGTTGATGAAGCTGTAGGTATGGCTGCCGTAGCCGTTGATGTGACGAAAGCCGCGCGGCAGGCCGCGGTCGGACATCAGGATCGTCACCTGATGCAGGCTTTCCGGACTCAGCGACCAGAAGTCCCACATCGCCGTGTTGCTTCGCAGGTTGGTTTTGGGGTGGCGCTTCTGCGTGTGAATGAAGTCGGGAAACTTGTAAGGATCGCGGACGAAGAACACCGGGGTGTTGTTGCCCACCATGTCCCAGTTGCCTTCGTCGGTGTAAAACTTCAGCGCAAAGCCGCGCACGTCGCGTTCGGCGTCCGCTGCGCCGCGCTCGCCCGCCACGGTGGAAAAGCGGGCGAAACATTCCGTCTGCTTGCCGACTTTGGCGAAGACGCCGGCCTTCGTGTATTTCGTGATGTCGTGAGTGATGGTCAACGTGCCGTGAGCGCCCGAGCCTTTGGCGTGAACCGTGCGCTCGGGAATGCGCTCGCGATTTTGATGGGCCAGCTTTTCGAGGAGCTGATAATCCTGCATCAACAACGGGCCGCGCGGGCCGGCGGTGATGGAGTTCTGGTTGTCGGCGACGGGGTTGCCGCCCGTCGTGGTCATAAGTTCAGATTTCTTGGCCATAAATGTATTTTCGTTTTGCCTGATTTGGTCGCTGGCGGAGCTGTTGTTGGATTGCTTTGTTTTCTTTCGCTACCATAGCCGCTGCCTGTTGAATTGCAACATGCCGATGAAGCCCAAGGCCAACTGCCGGGTGCCGAATTCCGGCTGAAGCGTCGGCGATCCGGCGGATGCTCGCTCCGGCGTAGCTGTGTTCGGCGAATTCCTTGAGCGCCGCGTCAGGAACGGCCGGGCGGGTCACCCCCGCCACAGCGCAAAGAGGGCTTTTCGAAGCCAGTCATTACAGGGGTCTTTCCTTTTCCGAGCGCTCTTCCGCGGCAGGAGGCGGCGTTTGGGAGGATGAGCTTCGATCGGAACACAGGACTGACCGGTCCAGCTTTTCAATCTCGTGTTTCCTTTCGGATCGCGGCGACCCGTTGTGCCAAATGAAGGCGAAGACGAGCAATTCGGCCACAAACAGGAAGAACAAAGCGATCATGTTTTCCTCATCACGATTGGCAGGTTGGGTTTTCGGAAAATCAGTCGCGGGGGTGCTCTTGTGGAAAACCGGACATCGCGCTGGGACCGGGCGGCTGTTCGGCTTGCCAGCCGCCGCCCAACACGGCGTAGAGCTTCACCTCGTTGACGAGTTTTTCCAGGCGGAGGGAAACAAGGCCTTGCTGCGCCGCGTATAAAGACCGTTGCGCATCAAGAACGCTCAGATAACTGTCGATTCCCTTTCTATAACGGGAAACAGACAGGCGATAGGTTTCCGCCGCGGCATTGACCAGGGATTGTTGCGCCGCCACCTGCTGGTCGGCGGTGCCTTGTATGGCAAGAGCGTCGGCCACGTCCCGGAAGGCGCTCTGAATCGCTTTTTCGTATTGAGTCACCGCGATTTCCCTCTGCACTCTGGTTGCCTTGAGCGCGAACCAGGTGCGGGCGTCAAAAACGGGCAAAACAATCTGCGGCATATAGCTCCACGCTCCCGAACCGGATTTGAAGAGTCCAGAAAGGTTACTGCTCGAACTGCCGATGGCGGCTGTGAGGGAAATGCGGGGAAAGAAGTCCGCGCGGGCGGCGCCGATGTCGGCGTTGGCCGCCTTGAGCAGGTTTTCGGCTTGCAGAACATCAGGCCGGCGCAGGAGCACCTCGGAAGACAAACCAGCGGTGATTTCTTTGGGCGGAGCAACGCCATTCAGCCCGGTTGGCAGTAGGTTGCCCGGCAGCGGCAAACCCAACAGCAGGTTCAAGGCATTCTCATCCTGTGCGATGAGTTGTTTATACCTGGCAACGTCCCTGCGAGCGGCATCGACTTGCGTTTGGACCTGTTGAACATCCAAATCCCCCACCAGGCCGAGGTCATGGCGCCGCTTGATCAGGTTGTAAGTGTGCTGCTGCGCCGCCAGAGTGATTTCCGCGAGGGTCAGACTTTCCCGATCCGCCGCCAGGGTCAGATACGTGTCGGCAACGGAGGAGATCAAGGAAATCTGTGCGCTGCAGCGGCCCTGCTCCGTGGCCAGGTATTCCTGCAGGGCAACGTTTTTGAGGCTGCGGATGCGGCCAAAAAAGTCAACTTCCCAGGACGCAACGCCGAGATTGACATCGTATTGGCTGTCGGTAAGGGGCTTCCCGGTCATAGAAAGGTCGGCGGGAATCCGTTGTCTGATTCTGTCGGCTGAACCATTGATCACAGGCAATAGTTCGGCTCGTTGAATGCCATACATCGCCCGCGCCTGCTCCACGTTTAAGGCGGCCAGCCGCAAGTCGCGGTTGTTCGTCAGGGCGATGCCGATGACCTGTTGCAGCTTCGCGTCGGTGAAGAATTCCCGCCAGTTCAGGTCCTGGGCCGCCCGCGCGTTTGTCGTTGCTTGATTTTCCTTGTAAGCCTCGCCGCTGGGCCATTCGCCAGGAATCGGAGCTGTCGGTCGGGCATATTTCGGGGTCATGGTGCAGCCGGCTGCGGCCAGGGCGATTCCAAACAATGGAAGCAATACGTTCTTGTTCATTTACTGATGCGATGACGGATTTGTCCCGATGCTATTCGCAGTCGGCTGCGGTTGGCGTTTGCCAAAGTTTTTCTGAATTACCACATAGAAAAGCGGCGCAAACAGTGTGACCAGGAAGGTCGAAGTCACCACGCCGCCGAGCACCGCGGTGCCGATGGCTTTCTGCGCGCCAGCCCCCGCCCCGCCCGCCAACGCGAGTGGCAGCACTCCGAAGCCGAAGGCCAGGGAGGTCATGACAATAGGACGCAGCCTCAATCTCGCGCCTTCCAACGTCGCCTCGATCAGCCCCTTTCCTTCTTCCAGCCGGGCCTTGGCGAATTGCACGATCAGGATGGCGTTCTTGGCAGTCAGGCCGAGGGTCGTCAACAGCCCGATCTGGAAATAAACGTCGTTGGGCAAGCCCCGGAGCGACGTGCCGATCACGCCTCCGATCGCGCCCAGCGGCAGAACCAGCAGAATTGAAATGGGAATCGACCAGCTCTCGTAGAGGGCGGCCAGACACAGGAAGATGACGAGAATGGAAAAAACGTAAATGGGCGCCGCCTGCGAGCCGGCCTGCCGTTCCTGGTAGGAAAGCCCGTTCCAGTCAAAGCCGAGCCCCTGCGGCAGCTTCTTCACAAATCCTTCCATGGCCTGCATCGCCTCGCCGGAGCTTCTCCCCGCCGCCGGCTCGCCCAGAATGTTTATGGACGAAAAGCCGTTGAAGCGCTCCAGCCTTGGGGAGCCGGAAATCCAGTGGCCGGACGCAAAGGAGGAAAAGGGAACCATTTTGCCCGCACTGTTGCGTACATAGAGTTTTTCCAGGTCTTTGGGCAACATCCGGTAGGGAGCGTCGGCCTGGGCATAGACCCTTTTCACCCGACCGCCCTGGATGAAATCATTGACATACGCGCTGCCGAAGGCCGTTGAGATCGTGTTATGAATTTCGCTGATGGGAATCCCCATCACACCCGCCTTTTCCCAATCCACGTCAATTCGATATTCGGGCACGTCTTCAAAGCCGTTGGGCCGGACTTTGGTCAATACCCGGTCCTGCGCCGCCATGCCCAGGAGTTGGTTGCGGGCGGACATCAGGCCGGCATGACCCAGACCGCCGCGGTCCAGCAACTGAAAATCAAAGCCCTTCGCCTGGCCCAATTCAACGACGGCCGGCGGCGCAAAGGCAAACACCATGGCGTCGCGGAACTGGATGAAATTTCCCATGGCTCTCCGGGCCACGGCGTCAACCTTCAAGTCCGAGCGCTCACGAAGTTTCCAATCCCTTAATTTGACAAACGCCAGCCCCGCATTTTGTCCCCGTCCGGAAAAGTTGGCGCCGGAGATTGTCATGCAGTTTTCCACCGCCTCTTTTTCGTGAGTCAGAAAATAGTCCTGCACTTCCGCCATGACTTTTTCAGTCTGCTCCATTGTCGAGTTCGCCGGGAGCAAGGCTTGCACCATCAGGATTCCCTGATCCTCGTCCGGGAGATAGGCCGTGGGCATCCGCTTGAAGAGGAAACCCAACGCCCCCACGATCAGAACAAAGATCACCCCGTAGCGGATCTTGCGGGAAAGGGACCGGTCCACCAGTTGCAGATAGCGGTCTCGGGACCGGAAGAAAAAGCGGTCGAACCATTCAAAGAATGGGCGCAGAAACCAGACTCCACCCTCGGCTGCCTCATGTCCCTTGGGCACCGGCTTGAGCAGTGAAGCGCACAAGACCGGCGTCAAGACCAAGGCGATCACCACCGAAAGCAGCATCGAGGTGATGACCGTCACGGAAAACTGACGGTAAATGACTCCCGTGGAACCGCTGAAAAAGGCCATGGGACCAAAGACGGCCGAGAGCACCAAACCAATGCCGATCAAGGCGGGTGTGATCTGATCCATGGACTTGCGGGTGGCCTCCAGGGGTGAAATTCCTTCCTCGCTCATGATGCGTTCCACGTTTTCCACCACCACGATGGCATCGTCCACCAGCAGGCCGATGGCCAGCACCATGGCAAACATGGTCAGCATGTTGATGGAAAAGCCGAAAATTCCCAATAGTGCGAAAGTTCCCAGCAGCACCACCGGCACCGCGATCGTCGGGATGAGCGTGGCCCGCATGGTTCCCATGAACAGATACATCACCAGGAAAACCAGCAAGATTGCTTCAAATAAAGTTTTGACCACTTCGCCAATGGCCACCCTGATGAAGGGGGTGGTGTCGTAAGGATAAACGGCCTTCATGCCAGGCGGAAAGAACTGGCTCATCTCGTCCACCTTGGCCCTGATGGCGTTGGCCGTGGCCAAGGCATTGGCGCCGGCCGCCTGTCGGATGGCCATGCCGGAACTGGGTTTGCCATTGAAAAAGCCTTCGATGCTATAATCTTCAGTCCCTAGTTCCGTCCGTCCCACATCCTTGACCCGCACGACCGATCCATCCGGGTTGGTGCGGATGGGAATGGCGGCAAACTCGTCAGGCGTCTTGAGCAAACTTTGGACGATGATGGAAGCATTCAGACGCTGACCTTTTTCCGCTGGCGCTCCGCCAAACTGCCCCGCGGACACTTCCACGTTGTAGGCTTGCAGTGCCGTGACCACATCTTGAATCGTCATGTTATATTCGGTCAGCTTGTCGGGGTTCAGCCAGATGCGCATCGAATACTGGCTGCCGAACTCCTCCACTTCACCCACACCGGGCACCCGCGAAAGCACCTTTTCCAAAGTGGACTGGGCATAGTCCCGCAGGTCATTTCCATCCATGCTCCCGTCTTCCGAGATCAGCCCCAGAACCAACAGGTAGTTTTTGGTGGACTTGCTTACCTGGACACCCTGCTGCTGCACCACGGCCGGCAGACTGGCCATGGCGAGTTGCAGTTTGTTCTGCACCTGGGACCAGGCCATGTCTGGATCGGTGCCGGCGGCAAACGTCAGTTCAATGCGGGAATTGCCATCCGAATCGCTGGTGGAAGCCAAATACAGCATCGAGTCGAAGCCGGTCATCTTCTGCTCGATGATTTGCGTCACGCTGTTTTCCACCGTCTCCGCCGAAGCTCCAGGATAAAAGGCGGTGATGGCGATGGAAGGGGGCGCGATGGGCGGATATTGTGAAACTGACATGTTGTGGATCGCCAGTACACCCGCCACCATCAGAACGATGGCAATGACCCAGGCAAAAACCGGGCGCTTCAGGAAAAATCTCGATAACATGGCGCGTCTCCCTTAATTGGATGGCGAGCTCAATTGAGCCGTGCTCTTCGGTTTTGACTCCGGTTTCCGCGCGTCATCAAAGGGAACTTCCTTTACCGAAATGCCTGGCTTGACATTTTGTGTTCCCTCGGCAATCACCCGGTCGCCGGGCGCGAGACCGGAAATGACGAGCCATTTGTCGCCAATGGCCCGGTCCAGAACGAGCGTCCGTTGCTCAACCTTGCCTGAAGCATCCACAATCATTGCCAGCGGATTTCCTTTCGGATCGCGTAAGACCGCCTGCTGGGGAATGAGAATGGCCTGATCGTTGATGCCTTCCTTGACCACGGCCTGCACGAACATGCCCGGTAGCAGAACGCCGTTCGGATTGGGAAAGACCGCCCGCAGGATCACCGTGCCTGTCGTCGGGTCCACCGAGATATCGCGAAATTGCAGCGTCCCTTCCAACGGATACCTCGTGCCGTCTTCCAGGATGAGCTGCACCTTGTTCTGGTCCGTCCCGTCGTGGTTGATCCGCTCCTCCTTCAGGCGACGCTCCAATTGCAGCAACGCGGTGGTGGATTGTGGCACATCAACATAAATGGGGTCCAGTTGCTGAATGGTTGCCAGGGGGATGGGTTGGTACGCGGTAACGATGGCGCCGTCTGTCACGCTGGACTTGCCAATGCGCCCGGTGATGGGCGAAACGACACGAGCATAGCCCAGGTTGATGCGAGCCGTCTCCACCATCGCTTTGTAATACTGTACGTCGGCCTCGGCCTGTTTCAGGGCGGCATCAGCGTCATCGAAGTCCTGCTGGCTGACTGCTTTGTCCGCCAGAGCTTCCTTGTAGCGATCCGCCCTCAACTGAAGGGCAGGCAGATTGGCTTCCGCCCTGCCCAGGGCAGCCCTGGCATTGTCGAGCGCCGCCTGGAAGGGGGCCGGATCAATTTGATAAAGCTCCTGGCCGGCCTGAACGTCGGAACCTTCCGTGAACAGGCGTTTCTGAATGAGGCCGTTGACCTGGGGCCGGATTTCCGCGATGAGGTAGGGAAACGTGCGGCCAGGCAGCTCGGTAGTCAGCAAGACCTGCTGCCGGGCAACCGTCACCGTCGCCACTTCCGGCACGAGGGGGGGCGGAGCTTGTGTGCGCGAGCAAGACACCCCACTCGCCGCGATCAAGAGGCATAGAATAGATAGGTTTTTCATATAGTTGTCGGCGAAAGGCCGGGGATGATCCCAGGCAGCGCTGTTCTCGTCGTGAGCCTCACATCCGATACAGAGCGGCAAGCTCTTGTAACAGATCCCCGCGCAACGCCAACGGCTGTCCGGAAAGATGTGATTCTCTCCAGGAGGTTCGGCGTGGTTGGGTCAGTCATAACTCTGCGGTTCTCCGCTGGACTTTCGTTCGGGGTTATCTGCGGTTGGTTAAAGGCGCTCATAGTCAACTGACAGCGATCAGCGAAACCGGCTCGTTACGGTCGTTGCGAGCAACACCGCTCGCTTTCGGGTCAAGCCTGGGCGTGCCATCCACCACGGACACGTATTGGTGATGCCCATGGTGGAGTTCCAAGCTGGCCATCAACCGGCCATCAGGCATCCGGAGCATCGGGGTTGCCGTGGGCTTCCAGTCATTGAAATCGCCGACGAGGCAGACGTGTGCCGCTTTCGGCGCGTCGCAGAAGAAATCCACGTGATGGAGTGTCCGTCTTGCAGAGTAACGCGGCACCGGCACGGTCGGGCTGGGTTCACAGGTGGCGTTATTCATTTTCTTTGTTTGCGTCGGGATTTTAAACACGTGGAATCGCCGCCGGGGGAGACCGGCTGCAATCTGGAAAGAATCGCTTCCTTGCTGGCGGTGCCAACAACTCTGGCGCGGAGAGTTCCGTCAACGAAATAGAGCAGCGTTGGAATGGATTGGATTTCATACCACATGCCGAGATCAGGATTGTCGTCCGCGTTGACCTTGACGACTTTCACGCTCCTCGCGCACGCGGTCGCAACCTCGTCCAGCACCGAATCGAGGATATGGCAAGGGTGGCTCCACGGCGCCCAGAACACGACCAGAACCGGCTGCTTCGATTTCAAAACTTCTGACTCGAAATTCGTTTCGCCGACCTCAAAAGTCGGTGCTTTGTCTGGGTTCGTGTTCGTGTTCATATTTTCGACTGCATTTCAACTTCACCATCCATTACGCAGTGCTCGTGCCAGCGGACCTTTGAATTCTGCAAGATGCTGATGCAAAGGATATAACGGCAATTGAGGCGCAAATTCGAAAGGGTCAATAATGTGAACGTCCGAAAAATCGTTCGCCTGGAACTGGACGAATCGTCCGGTCTCTGGCAGCATTCGTACGCTGTGGCATCAACCAGTGATAGTCGGTTCGATCCCAATCTTGCTGCGCAATTGCTTTTGGACATCGCCCACGAGAAGTCGCTGGAGCATCTCCTGCAGAAGCTCGTTTGCAGCGCGGTGGAGCGTCCCGACGTGGCCTGCGTCCAAATTTGGCTGATGGACAAGGGAGACCTCTGTTCCACCTGCCCACGCCGGCCGGAATGTCCCGACCAGTCCCGCTGCCTTCACCTGGTGGCGGGCAAAGGCGCGCCCCTTTCCGATTCCGGGCCGGATGTTCCTCGTTTTGATGATCCGAGCGCCCGGATGCCTGTAGGAGCGGGGCTCCTGGGAAAAGTGGCGGCGACGGGGGAGCAGAGTCTCCTCAGAGATTTGGACAAACAACCAGGAGAGATGGCCGGGTTTGACTGGCTGAAACGAGAGCGGATTCGCGGATGTGGCGCGACGCCGATCATCTTCAAAGGCGAGGTCTTGGGCGTCATCATCGGGTTCACTCGCGAGGATCTGCCGGACGAATCCCGGCCCTGGGGCCGGATCTTTGCTGACCACATCGGCGCCGCCATCGCCAACGCGCGGGCTTTTGAGGAAATCCAACACCTCAAGGCACAACTCGAACTGCAAAATGCCTATTTGCAGGAGGAGGTGGTGGAAGCCAAAGCGTTCGGCGACCTCGTCGGCCAAAGCGCCGCACTGCGGCAAATCATCAGCCAGATCGACCTCGTGGCGCCGACGGACGCTTCGGTTCTCATCCTCGGCGAAACCGGGACGGGCAAGGAGTTGGTTGCGCGCGAAATCCACCGGCGCAGCCGGCGCAAAGACAGCCCCCTGGTTCGGGTCAATTGCGCTTCCATCCCCAGGGAGCTATTCGAAAGCGAGTTCTTCGGCCATGTCAAAGGTGCCTTTACTGGCGCCATTAAGGACCGAGCCGGGCGCTTTGAAACAGCCGAAGGAGGGACCCTCTTTCTGGACGAGATTGGGGAAGTTCCCTTGGAAATACAGAGCAAGCTGCTGCAGGTCTTGCAGGAAAAGCGTTACGAGCGTGTGGGTGAAGATCGAACACGGCAGGCCGATGTGCGAATCATCGCCGCCAGCAATCGCGACTTGAAGAAAGAAGTGGCCGCCGGCCGCTTCCGGGAAGATCTGTACTACCGCCTCCACGTTTTTCCGATCCAGGTCGCTGCCTTGCGGGACCGAAAGAACGACATTCCGCTCCTGGCCAAACATTTCGTCGATTTGTCCGTGAGAGAGTTACGTTGCCCGAAACCCCGGTTGACACGGGCCGCCGTCGCCAGACTTCAGAATTACGACTGGCCCGGCAACGTTCGAGAACTGCGCAACGTCATCGAACGCAGCGTCATTTTGGCGCGCGGCGGTCCACTGCACTTTGACTTGCCGATGACAGGTTCCGCACCCACACCGCCTTCATCCAGACCACATCCTGGAGAAAAGGCCAGCCCTGAATTTCTCACCGAAGCGGAACTGCAGCGTCGCGAACGCGAGAACCTGCTTGCGGTCCTCGTAAATACCGGTTGGAAAATCAAGGGTCCGGATGGCGCCGCTGAACTTATCGGCCTGAAACCGACCACACTGCTTTCACGGATGAAGAGAATGGGACTGAAGCGATCAAAGCAAATTCTTTCTTAAAACAGCCGGGAAGTCCACCAGGCCGCGGTCGAGATCTTTGAGCAAAACTCCTCGCTTCTCAAATTCCATCCACACCCGGAGGAGCTCTACCGTCTGCCGGACCCAGGCGTTGACCCGTTCACCGCCGAGGTCGTCAACCGTTTCCCCCGAGGCGCCGGCTCGGGGATCGGATTGGGGCAACTGGTTTCGCAGGCGGGCCGATTGCTCCAGCCATGCGCGGACTTGCGGCAGGAGACCGCGCACGTCTTCGCGCGTGTAATGTTTTTGGAACTGATACACCACTACCCGCTCTCTCTTCTGCCAAAATTCCAGACCATTCGGGGAGGCAAGCGCCGGGACGGCGAGATCGCTTCCCCATCGCTTTTCAAGCAGGGCACTGACAGAGCAGTGCCCTCCGACCCGCCGGTTTCATTTTGTCGTCGATTGGATCTTTTTTCGCACTTCATCATTCGGCTCCAGAGAAAGTGATTTGTTCCATGCTTCGATCGCCTTGTCTTTCTGGCCCAGCGCGGCGAAGATGTCGCCCAGGTGATCGTACAGGGCCGGATCCGGCTCTTCGGACAGCCGGATCGCTTCGAGAATGTAATCGAGCGCCTGCTTCGTTTGGTGCAACCTGAACAACACCCATCCCATGCTGTCGAGATACGCCGCGTTTTTAGGATCGGCTTTGAGTGCTCTTTCAATGAGCTGGCGAGCCCGGTCAAGTTTTTCCCCGTGCTCGGCCCACATGTAGCCGAGGTAATTCAGCGCCTCGGCAAAATCCGGCGAGAGCTGCAGGCACTTTTCAAAGCATTTTTCCGCCTGGGCGTAATCGCCGTTACGTTCGCAGGTCGCGCCGAATTCAAAATAGAACTCGTCGGTCAAGGCATTTGTATCCCTGGCCAGCGCGAACACTTCCGCGGCGTTGAAATAGCTCAAGGCGTTCGTGTAATCCTTCTGGTGGGCACAAGCCAGGGCCGAGAGGTATTCCAGAGCGAAGTTCTGGTCAAATTTCTCACGCGCTTTTTTGAGGGTTTCCAGCGCCTGGCGGATTTGGCTCGCGCTGATTTGAGCGCGGGCCAGCTCGTAATAGCCCAGCCCGAAATCCGGTTTGAGCAACAGGGTGGTGGCAAAATCGTCCACCGCTTCGTCATACCTCTTCTCGTCGTAAGCGATCCGCCCGAGCCAATAGTAAGCCTCGATATCGGTCGGGTTATCATGCACCAGGGCTTCCAACTGCTCGGCAGCGAGCTTCTGATTGTGCAGGCGAAGGTAAAGGTTGGCTAATTTGGCCCGGATGTTATCCCGCAGCTCCGGAACTTCCGGCGGAGGTTTGAGCATGTCCCGGTAAATGTCCGCCGCCTGGTCAACTTTCCCCAGGAGAGCGAAACCATCGGCCAGTTTCATGCGTAACGCGGGGCCGATCATTGGGAATTTTGCCGCCCGCTCCAGGACGGCCAGCGCGCGGGCGGAGGCGATCGGCTTTTCAGTGGGAACCTGCACCCCGTAGGTCGCATACAATTCAGCCAGTCCGATCAGGAATTCCGCGTCGGTGCCCGGCACCCGAGCGGCGTCATCGAGCAGGGCCAGCGCCTGTTTTTTCCGCTTGGTTTGCAGGAGATTGCCAAACAGATTCTCATAGGCCGCCAACAAACGCGGTTCCTTCCGAATGGCAGTGTGATCGGCTTTGACGGCAAGTTTGGATTTGCCCAGCCGGGAGTAGACAACCCCGAGGCGGGCATAGAGCGCCCCGGACGCGCCCGGCCGGGCCGCCGCCCGGGTCAACAGTTCGAGTGCTTTGTCCAACTGATTGGCCAGGAGCAGCCGGCGGGAGACAGTCAGGACCAACGATTCGTTTGCGGGATCCTTCAGGGCTGCCTCATAGTACTCCTGCAAGGCCAGCTCCGGCTCTTCATTCATTTCATGGATGACGCCGGCACCATAATGCGCGTGAGCCTCCGTCACGTCCTCTTCAGACGACTGGTTTGCGGGCGGGCGCACGCCTGACTCGAGGGTTGCAGTGCTCCAGCGCTGAACAGATGCGCTTCCAGGATGCATCAGGCCACAACCGGGCAGGAGCATGCTGCACACGGCCAATAACAGGACCCAAAAACCTGATCGCGACAGCATGCCGTAGAATAACCCACTTCGGCGCAACTCGCGAAAAAGAGTCGGCCCCGTCATCGTAAGAAAAACACGATCCAGCAGAATCACTTCTGCCAGGTGCGCTTCTTATGCCGATGCTGACGCAGCTTCTTGCGGCGCTTGTGCTTGTTGATTTTGGCCTTCCGGCGTTTTTTGAGTGAACCCATAGGTTGTTGCCATAATGGAGTAACGGAGAATTGCAGTAATGCAACTTTAATCTTCGGTCTTGGTGACAAAAGAGGCTCCGCCGAACTGCAAAGGAGGAGAAACTCACTGAACCGTGATCCTCTCCCACCCGGCGGAACGCGTCATCTCTCTGTCTCTCCGCGTCCATCGGCGTCGATCTGCGGTCTGGGACTGAATCCTTACGGCTTAGCGGTTCTGTCTGGCGCGGAAAAACGCCCGCGAGTTGGTCCCCATGGATGGATCGGTCAGAATCACACTCGCTCCCACATTGGTCACGGAGGCGAAAGTCGCCCAGTGAGAGAGATCGGCGGATTTTTCAATAAGATAGCGCCCGCCCGTCTCCGAATCCAACTGCAACTGGAATGCTCCGTCGCCGGCTTCTCCCAACGCCTTCAGGTGCGGAGCTCCGTAGACGATGCCAGCGAGGTCTTCCGTAAAATCGGGCAACGGCAGCGTGAGGTTTCCGTTGCTGACAACTCCCTGGCTGTAGCCCGCGAGCGCAGCGGTCGCCGGATCATACCATTCAGCGAAGAACATGCCGGCGGGCCAATTGGTCAACGTCACGGATTGTCCTTGCTCGAGCGGCAAAACGGCATTGGTAGAGCTGCCGGAGAAAGAAACGCCAGGCGCAACGACATACAGTAATGACTCATGAGGCCCGCGCAGGCCGATAGCATCGGGTGATGGAAGCCAATTCGTCGAGTAGGTGGAAGGCAGCGCCTGTTCGAGCCGCACCCAATCGAGGTAAAACCAGCCGGACGCGGCGTTGGTGATCTCGATCAGGTGCTTGCCGGCCGGCAGGCTTACCGGAATATCGAGATTGTATTCGTTGTTGACGGAATTCAGGCCGTCCAGGTTTGGAAGGTTCGTGCGATACGCCTCGGCACCGTCCACGCGCACGACCATCGTGGCGCTGTCGGAAACCGAGTTGAGGTGCATCACCAGCCGGGCGCTGTTGGTGAACCACGCGTTCAAGGCGAAGGGGGCGGTCAGGTCGGGAAACCACGAACCCAACAAGAAGCTGTTCAGCGTGGTGCCGGCATAAACCTGCGCTTGCGCATCAGGCACCGCCAGCCTTCCGGATGGCGTTGCACCCCAGACACCGCCGGGAGTGAGCGTGGCATTAAAAGGCTGTCCGCCGGAAACCAGGTCGCCGACCGTCGCCGGCGGAGGACCCGCAGTTTCGAAACCGATATTGGTCCACGTGCCGTTCCCCCATCCCGTCCGATTCAGAACCGTGCCGACCGCTGTAAAGACGGGATAGTCGTTCTCGTTGTGGATGTCCTCCCACCAGTATGAAATCGCAGCGCCGACCGACCCGCCGACGGCGCCTCCCCAGAGTCCCTGGCGGAAGCCGCGCAGATAAGGATCGTTGGTGCGGTTCCAACTGGCCCAGCTCGTGCCAAACTCGTCAATAATGACCGGCTTGCCGTAACGCTGCAGAAACGACTGAGCCACGGTGTTCAAGCGCAGGGCCGGGGAGGGTTCTGAATAGCAATGGTAGCAGGCAAAATCCAGTTGCGGCACGGTCCAGATTTCCGGACGATCGCTGCCCCCGGTCAGACTGGTGGTGACCAGGTGGCCGAAAGGATCGTTCAGATGCATCCAACTGCCCATGAGTGCGTGCCACGCCGCCACATCGTCTGGATTGAGCCAGGCGTATTCGTTGTCAATCTCACTCCAGAACTGCCAAGCCAGCAGCCGGGTGCTGTAGCCGTAACGCGCGATCAGGTACCGCAGACGCTTCTGGAAAGTCGCCTGGGCGGTGGGGTCGGTGAAAAATGCATCCTGATCTATGCACGGCCCGCCATTGGCGGCATTGTAAGGATTGCTCTGCCAGTAATTGTCATTGCCCCAGACATCAGGAACAGGCTGAAGCATCAAATGGAACTCTATGCACAACATCAGGTAGAGGCCCTGCTCCTCGGCAAGTTGAAGGACATAATCAAACTGCCACGCCCGATCGAGCCGATAATGCGTGAGAGAATTCGGGTCCGTCTCGATTCCAAACGCCCAAGGGGTCGTGTGAACGCGCGCGAAATTCTCCTGGGCGGCATGCAGCGCGGGGAACCATTGGTCGTAGTCGTAGGTGCCACCTCCCTCATACCAGGACACATCTTCACCAATGAGCCGCAAGGCCTGCCCGTCACCGGTCTCAAAATACTGCTGGCTGGGAGCAACGCGGACGTAACCGACACCAGTTGCCGGGTCGCCAGCATCCACCATAAAGATCATGATCGGGCCCGAAAAGCAGGGCTGCCCGTTGACCTGGATGGTGAGTGAAAGCAGATAGCCGCCCGGCTCCGGCGGCGTAAACCGCACCCGCCATTCCGGCGGGCCGGATTCATTGAGATACTCGTAACCGCCCACCAACTCACGCTGGTAATCCTGATACCAAAATGCCGGCACAACCATCATCCGCCCGGAAGGCAGCGTGAACGTGGCATCGAGGCGGATCTCATCGGGGTCGAACGGGTTTTGGGCGGGCGGGACGTTGATGATACGGAACTCAAGGAGTTGCCACAACTGAGCGGGATTGAGTTGAATCATCTGCGGCAGTTGCGCCTCTAAAATCAAATGAGGACCAAGGCAGGTCGCCGCCAAGAGCAGACTGATTGACACGCTCCGCTTCACAAGCGCAGCTTATCTTATTCTCCTCTCTGAAGTCAATCAGTAAACCACCTTGTTTAACGGATACTCGATGATGCCTTCCGCACCGGCGGCCTTCAGTTGCGGAATCAGCTCACGCACGATGTGTTCGTCGATGATCGTTTCCACGGCCACCCAGCCTTTGAGGCTCAAGTTGGAGATGGTGGGGTTGCGCAACGCCGGCAGGCTCGCGAGCAGGCTCTTCAAATTCTTTTCCGCGATGTTCATCTTCAGCCCCACCTTCGCCTCGGCATCCAGCGCTCCCTTGAGCAACATGGCAAGCGTCTCGATCTTCTGCCGCTTCCACTTGTCCTTCCAGGAATCATGGTTCGCGATCAAGCGCGGCGTCGAGCTCAACAGTTCATCCACAATCCGCAGATTGTTGGCGCGCAGCGACGAACCCGTTTCAGTGACCTCCACGATGGCATCCACCAACTCGTGCGCCTTGACTTCAGTGGCGCCCCAGGAGAATTCCACCTCGGCCTGCACGCCGTGCTTTTTCAGGTATTTCCTCGTTATGTTGACAACTTCCGTCGCGATGCGCTTTCCCTGCAAGTCTTTGACGGATTTCACCGGAGAATGGTCCGGCACACACAAGACCCAGCGCGCCGGGCGGCGCGACACTTTGCTGAACAGAAATTCGCCCACCTCGTGCACCTTCGACCCGTTCTCAACGATCCAGTCGTAACCCGTGATGCCGCAATCCAGATAGCCATGCTCGACATAGCGGCTGATCTCCTGGGCGCGGATCAGCCGGATCTCCAGCTCGTCATCGTCCACGTACGGAATATAGGACCGGCTGCTGACCTGGATGTTGAAGCCGGCCTTGGCCATCTTTTCGATGGTGGCCTCCTGCAAACTGCCTTTCGGCAGGCCAAAACGTAGCTTGTTATTGCTCATTCCAGGACGCTTCAACGCAAAGACGCAAAGACGCCGAGACGCAAGGAACTGAGCCAAACAAAACCTTCGCGACTTTGCGAGCTTGCGACTTTGCGTTTATTCATCGGTCAGCTTTCTCAAATCGTTTCTAATGCGAGGGCGCGAATGCTGCCTCGCAGAGGGCCTCTTCCACCGACCACATTGATTTGCCAAGTTTGGCGCGCCAAAGCCACTCTTTTCTTCGGCGAAACACAGGATGAAACCGCGAAATATACCAAATACACGAAAAGCAACCTGAACTGCCTAAGATTACCTGCGGGTGTTGGCTGGAAGCGTTCCGAAAAACTTTTCGTGTATTTCGTGGTCTCAACTCTTCCTCCAGATCACCCGCCGGCCTGCCACTGAAATCTCACTCCGCGCAATCGCCGCCACGCACCGGGGATAAAGCTCATGCTCCGCCATGTGAATCCTCCCGTGCAACGTTTCTGGCGTGTCGTCGTCGAGGATGGGCACCGTCTGTTGGCCGATGATCGGCCCGGCATCCACCCCGGCATCCACGTAATGCACCGTGCAACCGGTCACTTTGACGCCGTGCTCCAGCGCCTGCTTCCATGCTTCCAGCCCGGGAAACGACGGCAGCAAGGAGGGATGAATGTTGACGATGCGCCCGTCGAAAGCGCGCAGAAAAGCACCCTTCAAAACCCGCATGAAACCGGCCAATGCAATCAAGTCGACTTGCGCGGCACGCAACGCTTCGATATACGCACGCTCGGCCCCTTCCTCCAGCTTGGTGCGGAACTGGCCCGGCAGAATGAATCGCGCCGGAATGTTTCTCGCCCGGGCATGCTGCAAAATGCCCGCGCTTTCGACATCGCACAAAACGATGGCTATTTCCGCGGGAATCGCTCCTCTCGCACAAGCATCGGCAATCGCCACGAAGTTCGAGCCTTTGCCCGAACCCAGCACGCCGATGCGGAATTTTCGATCGCCCGTCACGCGCCTTTGTTTACCGGCAGAACCGCAGTATTAACAAGCAGAAAGCGGAACTCTTTCGCGAAGCGTTTGGAGTGCGTGCGCTTCGGCGCCGCTATTGTCACGCCGAACGCCGACGCCCAATCGAAAGCGCCGATGAACCGGCGCACTCCGCACGCTGTCGCGCGAATTCCCGCACCCCTCACTCAGCTTTCCCTGAACCGTGTAGCGCGGCCATCCCCGGCTGAGGGTTCCCCCCGCATCCTGCCCGGCCAAAGAAGAGGCGGCAGCGATGCCGGCCGAACCCGCACTCTGGAAGCGCGCGCTGCCTATCAAATTCTTGGACTTCCCCGGGGAATTAGTGTTTCCTGTCGGCCTGCAATCCCGAAGACCGGGACTCAGGGTTATGGAACAGCACCACCAGCAACCACTGGATTCATTGATCGAACAGCGCAAGGCCAAACTCGCGGCTCCGCGGGCAAAAGAAATCGACCTGTTCCCAAACAAATTTGCGCCCGCGAAACCTGTGAGCATGCTCATCGACTCGAGCGAGCAGAGCGGGCGCATCCAGGTTTGCGCTCAGAAGAATGTCCTCGGCGATAAACCGTTCGACATCTTTCGCCATCCTGACCTCGGCGATTTCATCGGCGCCGCGGGGCACTTATTTGCCACCAAGACCGGCGAAATCTCCTTCAAGCCGGCACGCTTCAGGATCTTCGCCAAGGCGCTGCGTCCGCCTCCAGCCAAAGATTACGGCCTCGAAGCCGCCGAGATTAGCTGCCGCCAGCGGCACCTGGATCTGATCGCCAACCCGGGAGTGAAACTGGCTGGAACCCCATTTTGCATCGAACGCACATGCTCACTGTCGCCGGTCTGACCAAATCCTTCGGTGAGCGCATTTTGTTTGATGACGTGTCGCTCACCTTGCAGGCGGGCGAACGCATCGGGTTGGTCGGGCCGAACGGCGCGGGAAAATCCACCCTGCTCAGGCTGATCCTCGGCCGCGATTCCGCCGACGCTGGCGAGGTCACTTTGAATCGGGGCACGCGCGCCGGTTATCTGCCGCAGGAAACCGAACCTGCCGGCGGCGAAACCGTCCTCGACGTCGCGCTGCCGCACGAGCTCGAAGCCGACGGCCAAATGGTTGCAAAAGCCAAGCGCATCCTCGCCAGCCTCGGCTTTCAACAAACCGACTTCACCCGGCCCGCGTGCGAGCTCTCCGGCGGCTGGGTAATGCGCGCCCACTTGGCGCGCCTGCTGGTCACTGAACCGGATCTGCTCATGCTCGATGAGCCCACGAATCACCTCGACCTGGAGACAGTGCTGTGGCTGCAGGCGCATTTGCGGAATTATCGCGGCGGCATCCTGCTGATCTCCCACGACCGTGAATTCCTGAACCGGCTGTGCACGCATGTCGTGGAAATCCGCCAGGCGCGCGTGCTGTGCTACACCGGGAATTATGATTCCTACCTTCAACAGCGTGAGGCGACGGAACAGACGCTGCTGGCCACTTACAAAGCGCAGGTGCGCGAAATCGGGCGGCTGCAGAGATTTGTGGACCGGTTTCGCGCCAAAAACACCAAAGCCACGCAGGCGCAAAGCAAGCTCAAGCAGATCGATCGGCTCCGCGCCGGGATGGTCGGGGAGCCTTCCGGTCCGGAAGCCACCGTGAATTTCCGCTACCCACAGCCCGAACGCAGCGGCCAGCGCGTCATCACGCTGGAAAACGTCAAGTTTGGTTATGGGATGGAAGCCGGGCGCACCCTCGCCCCTTCTCCCCGCCCACCCTCCGCAATCCTGCTACGGAGCACGGGAGAGGATAGTCCCGCCGAGGCGGGACCGGGTCAGGGACAGCCTGCCGTCCCAGGAACGCTCCTCTACGAGAAGTTAAACTTCGTTGCCGAACGCGCTCAGCGCATTGTGCTCGTCGGGCCCAACGGAGCGGGCAAATCCACGTTGCTAAAGCTCCTCGCCGGCACCCTCAAGCCGCAGGCCGGCGAACGCAGACTCGGCCATAATGCCAAATGCGGTTATTACGCCCAACACCGGCTCACGATGCTTGACGCCGCGCGGACAGTTTTGGAGGAAGCGCTCGACACACCGGGGCGCGTGGGCGAGCAATTCGTCCGCACCGTCCTGGGCAGTTTTCTTTTCCGCGGCGACGACGTCTTCAAGCCGGTCGGCGTTTTGAGCGGCGGCGAGAAGAGCCGGCTCGCGCTGGTGAAGCTTTTGCTCGATCCGCCGAATCTGCTGTTGATGGACGAACCGACCACGCACCTCGACCTCACCAGCGTGGACGCGCTCATTGAAGCCTTGGAACCGTTCGACGGCACGCTGGTGTTCATCAGCCATGACGTGCATTTCATCCGGGCCATCGCAAACCACGTCGTCCGCGTCGAAAACGGGCGCCTGAGGCATTTTCCCGGCGGCTACGATTATTACCTCGACAAGACCGAGCAATCCGCCCGCGCCGGTTTGACGGCGCACGTCTCGCCGGCTGGTGCTCCGAAAGCCGCCGAAAGAAAGACCGCGCCGGCCATGGATCGCAAGGAACAGCGGCGCCTCGAGGCCGAACAGCGCCAGGCGCGTTCACGGAAGCGGCAGGAAATTCAAAAACGCATCGCCACGCTCGAAAAAGAAATCGGCGAACTGGAGTCGCGCGGGAAGGAACTGGCTGCCGCGCTGGAATCTCCTCAAACCTACGCCACGCCGGGTTGCGCCGTGCAAATCAACCGCGAGCTGATCGAGATTCACGAACGCCTCCCGGTGGCCACGGCGGAATGGGAGACTGCCGCGACGGAATTAGCCGGGCTTGAGAATGCCGGTTGAGACTTTGTCGGCAGGCCGGGTCCGACCCCGGGATGCCTGTAATTTTACTCCGTTCGATTATTGCCCCAAGGCTACGGCAACTGGAATTGGCCCGGAACAGCGACTCCCAAACGCCAAATCGATAACAGGTGGCCCGCATGGCAATTGCCACCAAACGGGAACGTTACGAGAACCCGCCCGCAGGATAGCTGAACACCACGGCGCGGCAGCGTGTCCCTGCCCGAATTCCCAAAAACTTTGCAGCCGACGCAACCAAGCTTTGACCCGCTCTCTGTCGAGTTCAGGCTTCGTTGAATCGGCCGCTAAAAATTCCCGTTTTAAAGGTCCTTCTGTAATGTCGCAAAGGCGTTTTGAGCGCTGGTCAAATCGCCTGATTGAAGAGCATCAGCCAGTGCCTTGAAATCCTGAAACCTTTATCGGAGGGAGGGCATTTCAACTTTAGCGCATTCGTTGATTGCTCTTTTAGTGCCGCCTGGTCGGCAAGACGGCAGGAACGTGCGCTGCCGGGAGCCTCTCACGCCTGCGTATCCAACTTGATGCCGACAGGTTGGCCTTCGGTGGTGATCGTTGGGAAATCCTGCGCCGCGCCGGATGGGAGCGATTCCAGGGCATTTCCCACACCGTAGGAGCTGCCCCCCCCGAAAGCATTCCAATTGCCCAGCGAATCGTTTATCAACCGTTGGATTGCCTCCTCGAGGCGAGTCAAACTCACGCTCGCCACGATCATTGGAACGCCGGAAACGCTCATAACGTATCTCTTCAACTCACATCTTCTCCAAAGAGAAAACTTCACAGTATGATCGGACATAAAGGGCCGGGCTTTAGACTTTTTTGCAGTATTTTTTACAGCCTGTTTATCTGGCTTTGCTTCAATAACTTGCATAAAACGGGATGCGCATTGGGAGACATTGGACATTCTTCATCCCCTTTGATACCGTTCGTCTGCCGCAATCATGACGACACCCAGCAAAAACACTACTGCCGCAGCCGCAGCCGCGCCTGCTGCCCCGTCCGACTTCATCCGCGACATTGTGGCCAGGCACGTTGCAGAAAAGAAATATCCGCAGATTCACACGCGTTTTCCGCCGGAGCCGAACGGTTATCTTCACATCGGCCATGCCAAAAGCATCTGTCTGAACTTCGGGATCGCGCGCGAGTTCGACGGCATCTGCAACCTTCGCATGGACGACACCAACCCGACCAAGGAAGACGTCGAGTACGTGGATTCCATCATCGAAGACGTGAACTGGCTCATCGGCGGCTGGGCGGATGAGCGGCTGGGGCTCAAGCCAAAAGGCAAAACGCCCGAAACCATCATCGCGAACGGCAAACCGGACTTTTTCCTCGGCACGGTCACGGATCACGGGTCACGGATCACGGGTCACGAGCCGTTCTACGCTTCGGATTATTTCGACCAGCTCTACGAGTACGCCTTGACCCTCCTCCGGAAAGGCCTCGCCTATGTTTGCGACCTTTCCCCTGAGGACACCGACAAATACCGTGGGGCGCCGGACCGGCCCGGCAAGGAATCTCCGTTCCGCAACCGCGCGGTGGAGGAGAACCTCGACCTCTTCACGCGGATGAGGAACGGCGAATTTCCCGACGGCAAACGAACGCTCCGCGCGAAGATCGACATGGCCTCGCCCAATATCTGGATGCGGGACCCGGTGCTCTACCGGATTCGGCACGCGGAACATCATCACACCGGCGACAAGTGGTGCATTTACCCGATGTACGATTTCGCGCATTGCCTGAGCGATTACATCGAAGGCATCACGCATTCGATCTGCACGCTGGAGTTTGAGGTGCACCGGCCGCTCTACGTCTGGATTCTCGACAACCTGGACCTGCCGCGTCCTCTGCCCCATCAATACGAATTCGCCCGGCTCAGCCTCGGCTACACCGTGATGAGCAAGCGCAAACTGATGCAACTCGTCAACGACGGCCATGTGTCCGGCTGGGACGATCCGCGCATGCCGACCATCTGCGGCATTCGCCGGCGCGGCGTCACGGCGGAAGCCCTCCGCGCCTTTGCCTACAACATCGGCATCACGAAATACAACGGCCTCACCGACGTCGCCGTGCTCGAATATGCCATCCGCGAAGACCTGAACAAACGAGCGCTGCGGCGCCTGGCGGTGCTGCGGCCTGTCAAACTCGTCATCACGAATTATCCCGAAGGCAAGACCGAGGAACTCGACGCGCTGAACAATCCGGAAGACCCGAGCGCCGGCACGCGCAGGATTCCCTTCAGCCGCACGCTTTACATCGAGCAGGACGATTTCATGGAGACTCCACCGCCGAAGTATTTCCGGCTGCGGCCCGGCGGTGAAGTGCGACTCAAGTACGCTTACATCATCAAGTGCGATGAAGTGGTGAAAGACGGCTCCGGCGCCATTATGGAATTGCGCTGCACCGCCGATTTTTCATCGAGATCCGTGGCTGCCGATGGGAGTCGGCGGCCGGAATCATCTGGCGCAGAGACGTTGAACAGCAGCGGACTGGCGTCTGCAGCGACGGGCCGCAAAATCAAGGGCACGATCCACTGGGTGAGCGCCGCCCATGCGGTTGACGCCGAAGTGCGCCTTTACGACCGACTCTTCACCGTTCCCGAGCCGGATGCCGGAGGCGACTTCAAACAATTTCTCAACCCGCGCAGCCTCGAAGTCCTCACCGCGAAATGCGAGCCGGGGTTGAAAGACGCGAAACCCGAGCTGCGGTATCAGTTCGAACGCCTGGGTTATTTCGCGCTGGACCGGGACTCTGAGCTTTCCGCGCCCAACCGGAAACTGGTGGTCAATCGCACGATCACGCTCAAGGACACCTGGGCGAAGAAAGCACGAAAGGGTTGAGGTGCCGCCTTCGCGGCCAATGGCATTGGATCGCCTGCTCCGGGCTGGCAGCATGCGATCATGAAATTCCTAGAACCGCCTGGGTGTTTTGCAGGCTTCGTTCTGCTGTGCTCGCTGCTCGCCGCGTTCACAGCCTGTCGCAAAGTCCAGGCGCCTGGGGAGGATTCCGTGTCTGCAGGGCCGATCCCGGAGGATCTCCAGTGGAATCTAAAGATGCTCGTTAAGCCTTACGCAAAAGCGGGCTTTGCCAATCGCAAGTGGGACAAACCGGCCAAACTGGCGCTGACGGATTTTGCCCGCGTCCGCTCCCATATCCTGATCACCAAAGAACCGTGGGCACAAATCATTGCCACGAATTGTGACCTGGCGGTAAGGGCCGGGTGCAAAGATCACATGGGATTGTGTGGAGTCCACGCAATGGGCCAGCAAGGTCCCCTTGGTCCTGCTGGATGCTCGCGAGGCCATCAGGCGTTATCTCGACAAGTCAAAGCAGGACGATTACTGGAAACGCCCGGAGGTGCGGCCGGACATCCAGGCAGCCTTCGACCGCTTTCTGGAGCTCAATCCTGACGCGACCGCTTGGTATCATAACTACGCCTGGTACGCCTACCGCTGCCAGCGATGGGACGAACTCAATGAACTCATTCCCAAACTCGGACGGGTCAACTACGGCTATTTTGCGGCAGGAATGAGCACGACAAAATGGTGCGCCTCGCCCAGGAACATGCGGGCGACACCCTGCCCGAGATCCACAGCCTGGCGGTTGAATCCAAGCGCTTGACGGCAAGGATCGCAAGCAAGATGAACCAGGGCAAAGACACCGAAGAGGACTTTGAACCCGAATTGAAACGGTGCGACACGGTGCTGGCAGAATACAAGGACATCCCCCAGCGACACCGGGAATTAGCCGGCCACGCCAGCGGCTGCCTGCTCCGCGATCATCGTTTCTGACGCGCGTCGGGCGCGCTCCCGTTCACGGATGGCCGGACGAATCCAACCCGCGTTTTTCCGCGTGCTTTTTCGATCGGGAGAAGGTAACTGTGACCCATGACAATTTGGATTTTGGCTATTTTGCTTTTGGCTTCCGAAGTCGGTTTAGGGTTGCGGCAGGGAGCGATTCGCGCGGCGTGCTCCTTCATCGGCATCATGTTGGGCGCCCTGCTCGCCAATCCGCTGGGGCATCTGTTGGAACGCACTGCGGCGTCGGTCGGAATCAAACATCCACTCGTCCAATGGTTGCTGCCGCCCCTGATTGTCTTCGCGGTTGTTGTGGTGATCTTCAAAGCAGCCGGCTATGCCGCGCATCGAAAGGTGGGAGTGCTCTACAAGTACAAAGCCGGCGACCTGCGATTGGCGCTGTGGCAACGATTGAATTCGCGGCTCGGCATGTGCGTGGCACTCGCGAACGGCGCCGCCTACCTGGTGTTGATCTCCTTTGTCCTCTACATTGCCAGTTACTGGTCGGTGCAACTGGCGACAGCTCCTGCCAACCCCAGAGGTCTCAGAATCCTCAACCGCATGGGCAAAGACCTGCAGAGCACGGGCATGGCGGAAGTGGGCCGGTCGATTGATCGGATGCCGGCCTTGTATTATGAGACGGCTGATGTGGCCGGCCTGCTGTACAACAACCCTTCTCTGAAAGAACGGCTGTATGAGTATCCCTTGTTCATCGGGCTGGCCGAGCAGCCCGATTTTGAGGGCCTGGTCAACTCGTCCGAGCTCGCCCAGGCCTGGCAGGACCAGGCGCCCATCACTCAGATAATCAAGTCTCCGTCGGTCGATGGGCTGCTAAAAAACCCGGAGTTGCTGCTGACGTTTTGGGGCCTGGTGCGCCCGGACCTGAATGATCTGACCACTTATCTCACGACGGGCCAATCTCCCAGATTCGGCGCTGAAAAGATTCTGGGGCGCTGGAATTTTGACGTCAACGGCACGATTGGCTTGCTCCGCCGATCTCGGCCGACCATTCCTTCCAAGGAGATGGCCCGGGTCAAGAACTGGATCGCGCAAGAGTTTGCCAGGATGACCTTCGTAGTCATGCCCGATCACAAGTCGATCCTGAAGAATTTTCCCCACGCAAAGGCGACGCCGGGAGCACCGCCGAGCACAGAGCTGTTGAACGTGCCGGGACGCTGGAAGAATGCCGATGGACAGTATGTTTTGAGTTACAGCCCCGAAGGCAGGGTCGAAGAGGTCGGTGTCACTGTGGACGGAGACCGCCTGGTCATCGCGTCGCAAGGTCTGGAGTTGGCCTTTGAACGGCAGGATTAGAAACTCAATTGCCGTCGGGGATGACCAGATTTGCCGGCTGAGTTTGGAACGAGTCAAACTGGCCGAAAAGTGAATCGGCTATCGGGACCACCGGGTTGGTGCCGCCGTAGTTGAATTCAGGCTGACCCAAGGGGCCGTTTGCCGCCGTCGCTGCGGCGGTGGCGTAGAGAACGCCTGGTTCAGCAGGCATCAACGACTGGGCTACCGGCGCCGGACCATTTTCCGAGTATACGATCCCCGAAATCACCAAGGCGCACACGGCCGCCCCGAATGCGCCGGCGAAACCGGGTTTGGATTCGAGGCCCGCCCAAAGGCGCTGCCACCAATTGGCTTTGCCAAACAGACGTTCCAGGACGGATGCGGGCTCACCGCGTTCGCCGGCCTTGATTCGTGCGATGACCTGGCTGGAGAAGCGGTTGAAGTAACCGGGCGGCGGCTGCTCATGACGCTTGAGAGCGAGCAACCGGCGCAACGCATCAAAGTCTGCTGGATCCGGGTTCATGCTATTTTAAGTAATCCGACAAGTAAGCCTGCAACTGCTGCCTCGCATAGAAAAGACGGGAACGCACGGTGCCGATATTGCAATTCATGATTTTTGCGATCTCTTCATGCGATAGACCCTGCACGTCATGCAATGTCACTACCATTCTATGGTGTTCAGACAGCTTCTGCATGCCGACGTTCAATTTCTCCTGCAGTTCAATAAGATTCATTTCCCGGCGGGGTGTTTTCTCGGAAATGAGCGTCATCAGGTCAGGATCATGTTCGACATTGGAATCCAAGTCGTTCAAACTCATCTGCGACCGATTCTTGCGTTGTTTGAGAAAGTTAATCGTCTTGTTGACCGCAATCCGGTAAACCCAGGTATAGAAGCTGGATCCCCCTTTAAAGGTCTTAAGAGCGCGGTAAGCCTTTATAAATGCCTCCTGTGCAAGATCATTGGCATCCTCGTGATTCGCCGTCATGTGATAGATGGTGGCATAAATGCGCTCCTGGTACCGACGCACCAGTTCATCGTAGGCGGCAAGGTCGCCATGTTGCGCGCGCTTCACCACTTCCATCTCCTCGGCCGGACTGGCGGCAATTGAAGTTTGCGTCGGCTCGTCCGGATGCAGTTGCTTTCGCTTAGCGGTTGCCGGATCCGTCATGATCATGATATCAGCTCTCAGGCACAGACTACAAGCGCGTCAGTCTGTCGCGCAAGATATTCGGTCAATCCCAGCAAACAAGCACGTCCGTGGGATTCCGGCATCGCTCGAAGCATCCGGCGCGCTTTTTCAAGGTATTGATGGATGCTCGCCACCGAAGGAGTAAGAGTATCATACTGGGCCAGCAACGCGCCTACTTCAACCAGGGCGCCGTCCTGCCAGTCGTGAACCAAGTACTCCAGCCGCGCGCGCTCGGCGGTCGTCGCGCGCTCCCAAAGCAACAAAACGGGCAGAGTCAGCTTCCCTTTGGCCAGGTCCGTTCCAAGCGATTTCCCGGCCGCGGCTTCTGAACCGAACAAGTCCACACAGTCGTCGTAAACCTGGTAAGCCGTGCCAAATGCCAGGCCAAACTGGCGCAACGCGGCCTGTTGCACGGAGGAAGCGCCACTGAGATAAGCCGCCAACTCACTGGAAAGTGCGAACAGTTCAGCGGTTTTCATCTCCAGCACTCGAAAGTACTCGCCCAGGGACAATTGGAAATCCCTTCGATGCTGCGTTTGCAGTATTTCACCCGAGCAAACCGTGTTGGTGGACATGGCGACGGTACGGCAGATTTCAGGCGTTGGAAAGCTGGCGGCGAGCTTCAGCGCCTGCGCGAACAGGCAATCTCCGAAAAGCACGGCGATCTCGTTCCCCCATCGGGCTGCCAGAGTGGGCCGGCCGCGGCGAATCTCGCCTTCATCCATCACATCGTCATGCACGAGCGTCGCCAAATGGACCATCTCGATAATCACCGCCACCTTGGTGTGCGGCTCGTTGAGTTTGCCCAGCGCATTTGCCGTTAAAGCCACCAAGGCGGGCCGCAAATGCTTGCCGTGGCCGCTGAGAACATGTTCGGCATAGGGATTGATCGCGCTATCGAACTCGTTGACCTGTTCGACCAACCGGGCATGTACCGCTTCCAGAAAGGGTTCAACGGGTTGAACGATCTGCCTCCAGGAGCTGGCCGACTCTGAGCCGAGTATATCAGTACAACGTCCCTTCACCACTTTGGACTCAGCAGCTAACATGTGAGTTCAATCTACGTTTGCCAAATGCTCAAGTCAAACCTCTTAATGTCCCGGCCGCGCAAAACCGGGTCAGCCTGGCTCTACTCATGAACCGGTTTTCCCTGGAGGGAAGCGCTCCTTCTCTTCCCCCTCTGGTTGATCAGGGCGCCGACCCAGCGGTGCCGTCCTGGATTGCACCGAATCCAGCCTCATGCGCGAAATTCAGCGTGTCGATTTCTGTCTGTTCTGCTATCTTCTCAGCGTGTCAACGTTGGCTTCACTGTTGTCCGAACACCCGGCTTTAAACCTGGTCACCGTCCCCGACCTCTGGCAACAGCAGGCTGTCACCGCCTTGCGAGGAGGCAAGGACGTCGTGGTGCAGGCTCCCACCGGGTCGGGCAAGACGCTGATCTTTGAACTCTGGTCGCACCAGGGAAAGAACCGGGGACAAGCGATCTACACGGTTCCCACGCGTGCGCTGGCCAATGACAAACTTGCGGAGTGGCGCGCCCGGGGCTGGGATGTCGGCATTGCCACCGGCGATCTGGCGGACAACCTGGATGCGCCTGTACTGGTGGCCACCCTGGAGACGCAGAAACACCGCCTCATCCAGGGCAACGGCCCAAACCTGCTCGTGGTGGACGAATACCAGATGCTCAGCGATCCCGTTCGCGGACTGAATTATGAATTGGCGATCGCACTCGCGCCGCCACAAACGCAGTTGCTGCTTCTGAGTGGCAGCGTGGGCAATCCGCAGGACGTGGTCAAATGGCTGCAACGCCTTGGGCGCCAGGCGATGTTGATCCGGCACGAAGACCGGCCTGTGCCCCTGGAAGAAGTCTATGCCAACCAGTTGAATTACCATGTCCCTGCCGAAATTCGCGGCTACTGGTCCCGCCTCGCCGCGAAATCGCTCGCGGAAGATCTGGGGCCAATTCTGATTTTTGCCCCGCGCCGTCAGGCGGCGGAAGCCATGGCCGACAACCTGGCACGGCAACTCCCCATACCCAATCCGCTTCAACTGAATGCGGAACAGAAGCTCGTCGCGGGCGACCACCTGGCAAAATTGCTCAAGAGCCGCATTGCTTACCATCACAGCGGACTCAGTTATGGCGCCCGCGCCGGGGTAATCGAACCGCTCGCCAAGGCGGGCCAGCTTCGCGTCGTAGTCGCGACCATGGGTTTGGCTGCGGGAATCAACTTCTCCCTGCGCAGCGTAGCGCTGGCGGGTGAATCCTACCGGCGGGACGAGGCCGAACAGCCGCTCCGGCCGGATGAGATTCTGCAAATGTTCGGCCGCGCCGGGCGGCGCGGCCTGGACGAGACCGGATTTGTGCTGGTCACAGCCAATGAGTTACGTTTGCTTGACGCTCACCCCTGCCATCTGGCTCGAGCCGGCGCTGTGGACTGGAGCGCACTACTGAGTTTAATGGCCGCAGCGGCGGACCATGGCCGGGACCCCCTCAGTGAAGCGGTACGCATCCAGGAAAGGCTCTTTACGACCAAGCCGATTTTTCTGGGAGTGGAAGAATCCCTCAAGCATCCTGAGGTTCCTTGCGGGTTGAAGGCGGACGCGGAACGAGCCCGCCATGTGCGCAAGCTGGTCAGGGAGATGCTCAACAGCCGGGGGGAGTGGGAGACGATGCCAACCTTCGTCGAAAAGCCGCTGAAAGAGATTCGGATTTGCGATGTACGATTGGCGAATGAGGCGTCAACTGACAACGCCGGCCGGGAGCGCGCAAATCATAAACCGCAAATCTCAAATCGCTCGGTGCTCTCGGAACCCGCCGCGCTGGAAAGGATCGGCAGCGGCTCGCTTTGTGTTTTGTTCGAGACCGAAGAGGAAAAGATTTATGGACGCGCAATCACCGTGGCGGAACGGTTGAGAGAGGACCGGGTCATTATTGCCAAGTGGATTCGGCGATTGACCAACTGGAACGGCAGACAGGCCCCGCTGTCCGTTTGGCAGGAAAAAATCGCGCCACTGGTGGAACGAAAACTGGCGCAACAAAAGACGGAACTGATCCGTTTCGTCAATCACGCGCACAAAATCGTGGCCCAGGTGAGCCTGGCCGACCAGACCCTGCGCGTGCCGGTGGACAAGCACGGCGTGGTGCTGTGGCGGCCCCGGGAACGGGAAGTCCTGCCCTACGACTGCGCGCGCTGCTCGCTCGTTCCTGTCTGCAAGAAGTTGCCCACCGCGACCGGCACCGCCTTGCTGTGGCGCCGGCTCGGTCTGGTGGAACCCGGCGGGGTTCCCACGATGCGCGGCCGGATCGTCAGCTTTTTTTCCCAGGGTGACGGGCTGGCAATCGCAGCCGCTTTGGAGGACGACAAATATCCGCTGGACGAACTGATCTACGATCTGGCCAACCTGGACGCGGGTTTCCGCTTTTGCGGTGAAGACAATCGCTGGGGCGGACGGCTGGCCATTGCCTGCCACGAAAAGTTCGGCCTGCAGACGATCCCGGGCTACCTGGAAAACGGCGTTCCGCCCGGGTACGGCGCGGGGGCCGAGCAGATTGTGGCTTCGGTTCACAAGGATCCGCTCAACAAGCATGGGTGGATTACCGATCTGCTTGGTCCCGGCGACATCGACCGCGTCATCATTGAGTGGCGCAGTTTGCTGCGGCAACTGGCTCATGCGCCGGATCTGGACTGGCCGCGCTGGCGCGCATTACAGGCAATGGCCAGAACCATTCTGAACGAAACCGAATCCCCCACCCTGACGGAGTTGCCGCCGCTGGATTATGGCCAAACCCGGCGTGTGGATCACCGGCTGATTTTAAGACGGCATTGACAAGCGGATTAATGCCGCCGCTCTTCGTGCTCGCGCCGCTCGCCGCGCTCCCCTCGATTCCCTCGCTCGCCGCGCTCGCCGCGCTCGCCGCGACTCTCGCGGTCCTGCGGTTCAGCCTCTCCCGATCCGCCCGGTTCGCCGCCCCCGGCGCCCTGCTCGCCGCCGCCCATCGCTTTGTCGCGTTCGGCCATGGCGGCTTTGCGCGAGAGGCGGACGCGGCCTTTTTCGTCCACGCCCAGACACTTGACCCAGATTTCATCGCCCAGCTTGACGATGTCTTCGGTCTGCTTGACGCGGAAGTTGGCGAGTTCACTGATATGCACCAAACCGTCCTTGCCCGGCAGGAACTCGACGAACGCGCCGAAGTCTTTGATGGTTACCACCTTGCCGCGGTAGATCTTGCCCACCTCCGCTTCGGCTGTCATGCCCAGAATGGCGTCGCGGGCAATCTTCATCCCTTCCTGGGAAACGGAGAAAATGTTGACGGTACCATCGTCTTCGATGTTGATTTCGCATCCGGATTCTTCCACCAGCTTTTTGATGTTCTTGCCGCCGGGGCCAATGAGGGCGCCGATCTTCTCCGGGTTGATCTTCAGCGTCTCAATGCGCGGCGCGTATTTGCTGATTTGCGAGCGCGAGGTGGAAAGCGTCCTGGCCATTTCCGCCAGGATGAACAGCCGCGCCACGCGCGCCTTTTCGATGGCCTCAGCCATGATCGCGTGCGGAATGCCGCGCAGCTTCAAATCGAGCTGGAAACCGGTAATGCCCTTTTCGGTGCCGGCGATTTTGCAGTCCATGTCACAGAATGCATCCTCCCAGCCGATGATGTCGGTGAGCAGTTTGTATTGGGTGATCCGGTCCTTCTCATCGTGGCTGGTGCAAAGGCCGATGCTGATGCCGGCGACCGGGCGGAGCATGGGGATGCCGGCGTCCATCAGAGCGAGTGAACCGCCGCAAACCGTGGCCATGGACGTCGAGCCGTTTGATTCCATGATCTCGCTGGTGACACGAATCGAATAGGGATAATTATCGAGCGGAATCATCGGCTCGAGCGAGCGTTCCGCGAGCGCGCCGTGGCCGATTTCGCGCCGCCCCGGTCCGCTGATGCGGCCGGTTTCACCGACGGAGAAATTGGGGAAGTTGTAATGGAGGATGAACTTCTTCTCGGTCTCTCCCCCGGTATAGGAGTCAAATTCCTGCGCGTCTTCGCCGGTGCCGAGCGTTGCCAGGGCGAGGGCCTGGGTTTCGCCGCGGCTGAACAGGCTCGATCCGTGGGCCCGCGGCAGGATGCCGACTTCGCTGTGAATGGGCCGGATGTCATCCAACCCCCGCCCGTCCAGCCGTTTGCTTTCGTTCATGATCAGGCCGCGAACGGCCTCTTTCTGGATGTAGTAAAAGGCATCGTTGAGGACAAACTCCGTGACTTTCTCTTCACCAAACTTTTCGACCAGTTTCTTGCCGATTTCCTCGGTCAGCGCGTTGACGGCCGTTTCGCGGGCGAGTTTGCCCGGCGTGAGAAGAGCGGAAACGATGCGCTCGCCCGCGAGCGCTTTGGCTTCGCTTAGAATTTCATCCGGGACGATGTTGAGAGTGATGGCGCGCTTCTTTTTGCCGGCGCGCGCCGTCAACTCCTTCTGCGCCTGTATCATCGGCTGAATGGCTTCATGCGCGAATTTGAGCGCCGCGTTGAAGTCGGCCTCGAGGATTTCCTTCGCCGACCCTTCGAACATCACCGGATCGGTTTCGTTTCCGACGTATATCAGATCCAAATCGCTTTCGATCATTTGCGTGTGGGTCGGATTGGCGACAAACTGGCCTTGGATCCGGCCGACGCGCACGGCCCCCAGCGGGCCGCTCCAGGGAATGTCGCTGACCATGAGCGCCGCCGAAGCGCCGACGGGCGAGAGCATGTCGGGATCGTTTTCGCCGTCGGCGCTGAGCACGAGACTCTGGACCTGGACTTCGTTGTACCAGCCTTTCGGGAACAAAGGCCGAATCGGCCGGTCAATCAGGCGGGAGGTGAGAATTTCTTTTTCTGTCGGGCGGCCTTCCCGCTTGAAATAGCCGCCGGGAAATTTTCCCGCGGCGGCGGCTTTTTCGCGGTAATCCACGGTGAGCGGAAAGTAATCCTGCCCTTCCCTGGCTTTAGTCGCCGCGACGGACGCGACGATGACGATGGTTTCGCCCAGTTGGACGGTTACGGCGCCGTCGGCTTGTTTGGCGAGTTTTCCCGTTTCAATGGTGATCTGCTTGTCCCCAACGAGGACAGTAATTTTATCTGACATATATTTTCATCTCGCCGCCGCCTCCGAGGAACTTCAGTGAGCTCCGATCGCTTTCGGAGCTGAATGAAATTTCCCAGGGGCAACGGCACTCTATACGCGATGATCCGTTAAGATCCTGGCCGCTCGCGTTTACGGGCCCGGATCAAGCATCGGGAGGCTGGCAGACTGCGACAAAAAGGACCAGCCCTCCGGAGAGTATCAGTGGCGCAGCTTCAGTTTCTTGGTGATCGCCTGGTATCGATTCACATCCGTGTTGTGGAGGTAATCGAGCAGACGACGGCGTTGACCGACCATCATCAGCAGGCCGCGGCGCGAGCCGTGGTCCTTCTGGTTCTTCTGAAGGTGCTCCGTCAAGTGATTGATACGTTGTGTCAAAAGAGCAATCTGCACATCGGCTGAACCCGTGTCCCGCTCATGCAACTTGAATTGCTCAATGGTTTTCGCTTTCGCTTCCATACATAGTCCGATCCTCAAAAATGCAGGCGGCCAACTTTAGTTTCATCCGCCGGCACTGTAAAGCACTTTCCTGAAATGCGAATGGGAAGCCGCATCGGGGCACCGCCACCGGGGCGCGGACGGTCCCCGTCCAAAGCGGCTTGGCAGACAATGCGGGGCGCGCCGTGTTCAGGCCGGCTTTCGCCATCAGGGGCGCTGCGAGCTGGGACGGCTCGCGGTCCGACGATGGCAGCGTCCATGCGCCCAAGGGGAAGACCCGGCCCGGCGGCGCAGCACGGCGTTCTCTAACGGCTTCAAGCGATGCTACCAACACCACCATTCCGGGGAGCTTTGCAGGCGCTGAGCCAACGGCGCATCCGCGGCCGGAAATTCGTAGTCCTTCAACTCCGCGGCCGTGATCCACTTGAATGCCGGGCAGCCCAAAGCCCGGGGCTCATGCCGTTTCCAGCGACAATGGTAAAACTCCAGGCGAACCGTTTTATCACGGTAAGCGTGCGTCACGCGTTCCAGCATCCGGCCCACCTCCACTTCGATGCCCAATTCCTCGCGCAGTTCGCGAGCCAGACATTGCTCAAACGATTCCTGCGGCTGCCGTTTGCCTCCGGGAAATTCCCAAAGCCCGCCGAGATGCGCGGCGTGATGTCGCTGAGCGATCAGCAGTTTGCCGCGACGAAAGACGAGGCCGGCGGCCACCTCAACCGAAGGTCGGTGTGTGCAGTGCGAAGCACCCGGGGGCCGGGAATCATTCGCCGCAGGATCGCTCATGGCTCACACTTCGGCCCTCCAACTTCTCACCTCTCGCTGAGCCCTTTCCGCCCAACGCTCCGGTAAACAAAGCCAAGCCGTTCCATCTCGGCGCAGTCGAAAAGATTGCGCCCGTCGAACAGGATGGGATGCGAAAGCGCTTTGCGGGCCCGTTCCAAATCCAGGTTCTTGAATTCCGCCCACTCGGTCGCGACCACCAGAGCATCGCACCCTTCGGCCACTTCGTTCATGTCATCAACATAGGTTGCGTCTTTGAGCACCGCCCTGGCCTTTTCCATCGCCCGGGGATCATGCACACGGAGAATGGCCCCCTCCTGTTGGAGTCGTCGGCAAAGCTCGATCGCCGGTGACATGCGGACGTCATCGGTGTTTTGTTTGAAGGCCAGCCCCAGCATGCCGATGGTCTTATCCTTCAGCACCCAAAGCGTGTCGGTGATTTGCTTCACGAAGCGGTTCATCTGCTCGGCGTTGACCCGTTGCACTTCCTTGAGCAGGCCGAAATCATAGCCGACCTGTTCGGCGATTTTGATGAAGGCGCTCAAGTCTTTGGGAAAACAACTGCCGCCAAAGCCAAGAGAAGCGTCCAGGAAACGGCGGCCGATACGCGCATCCATGCCCATGCCGTTGGCCACCTCCTGCACGTTGGCGCCCGTGGCGTCGCAGATGATGGAAATGGCGTTGATATAGGAGATTTTGAGCGCGAGAAAGGAATTGGATGCGTGCTTGATCAGCTCGGCGGAATTGATGTCGGTGACTATCACGGGAGCGGTAAAAGGGGCATACAGCTCTCTCATGAGAGGCACCGGCCGCTGGGAACGGACTCCGATCACGATGCGATCCGGTTTCATCAAATCTTCAACGGCGAAGCCTTCGCGGAGAAATTCCGGATTGCTGACCACATCGAAATCGACCCGGGCTTTGCAGTACCGCTTGATGGTCTCGGCCACCTTATCGCCCGTCCTGACAGGCACCGTGCTTTTGTCAACGACGATCCGGTAATGGGTCATCGCCGCGGCGATTTCCCGGGCCACTTTTTCGATGAAACTCAGGTCCACGGACCCGTCGGCGAGCGGCGGTGTGGCGACGGCGATGAAGATCACCTCCGAATTCTCGACGCCCTCCGCGGTGCTGGACGTGAAGCGCAGACGCCCGGCGGCTACATTTTTCTTCACCAGCTCCTCGAGACCGGGCTCGTAGATCGGGATGCCGCCAAACTGCAAGATCCGAATTTTGGCGGAGTCATTATCCACGCAAACCACGTCGTGACCCACTTCAGCGAAGCAGGCGCCGGTGACCAAACCGACATAACCGGTTCCTATGATTGAAAGCTTCATATTGAAAAGTGAGTGGCGGCCGCATTAAACGCTCACCGCTCGAAGGGCACCGGAGCAGGCGCGCCCGGCGCTGCGCGCCCGGAGGGCAGCAGCTCGGGGTGTTTGGCAAACAGGGCTTCCAGATGAATGCCCGCTTCCGAACTGATGGACCCGTATGGACCCCGGCTCAGCTCCAGATAAAAATCCCGGGCTTGCTCCAACTTGGCCTGCTTTTCGTAAAGCCAGGCCAGGGCAAGCTTCGCCGGCGGCGCCACGTTATCCGTCGAATGATGCTGGACAATGTCATTGTAGGCGACGATGGCTTCCGGCGTCTTGCCCCTGGCATCGAGACAAGCCGCCACTCCCAGCAAGGCCTGGTCGGCAAAGGGCGAGTCTCGATATTCCCGAAGGAATCTTCCGAATTGCGCTTCCGCTTCCGCATATTTTCCCTGGGCGTACAGATCTCCCCCGGCCAGCAACAAGGCGCGCGCCGCCGCGTCCGTTTTCCGATACTCGGTCGCCACTTTCAACAGCGCCCCCGGCGTGGCCGAGAGCTCAGTGGCGGTCAGTCCCACGCTGGTAATCCTGGACAGAGCCTCGCTTGCCCTGGCTTGCCTGTCGTTCTGTTGCCAGATGAAAAACCCGATTCCCACCCCCAAGACCACTACAACAATACTGCCCCGGAGGACCGGTTTCCTGTGCATTTCGAACCAGGCCAAAAGCCGGTCGGCGATGCTCAATTGCGCGACATCAGATTCCATATAAGGGGTGAAATCTTCCGGTCAGCCGTCAAAAACGCAAGCTTGAAATCGGCCTCACACCCGCAACCGCGGACGCAGCCGGGGACTCTCGATGAACCTGCTTTCCCTGGAGGGAAGCGCTCCCTGACCTCCCCCGTCTCCAACCCGACCAGGGCATGCACGGAGCGATGCCCTCCAAGTTCTCGCCCGGTTCAGAGTCCCAAGGCGCACCCGAATCAGGAGGTCCAGGCTCTCCACGAAGCTGGCAGTGCCAGCCTGCCGGAAGGGCCGGACGTGTCAGGAGGGGCTCGGGTTCAAAGGCGCCTTCAAGCCGCGGCGCCGGCGGCTTTCTTCTTGGGCCGCTCCTCCGAAACCCGGCGCAGGACGCGCGCCGGATTCCCGGCGACGATGGTGCCGGCGGGCACGTCTTTGGTCACGACACTCCCGGCGCCGACAACCGCCCCCTCTCCGATCGTGATGCCCGGGAGCAGTGTGGCCCCCGAGCCGATGGACGCGCGGCGTTTGACCAGAGTCGCCACGCAGTGCCAGTCCGCATCATTCTGCAGCGTGCCGTCCGGATTGGTAGCGCGCGGGTAAACATCGTTCGTGAACGTCACGCCGTGACCCACAAAAACCTCGTCTTCGATGGTGACGCCTTCGCAAATGAAAGTATGGCTGGAGATCTTGCATCGTTTGCCGATTTTTGCCCCCTTTTGAATCTCGACGAAAGTGCCGATTTTGCTATGGTCACCGATTTCACAACCATAGAGGTTGGTAAAGGCAAAGATGCGGACGTCTTTGCCCAGCCTTACGCTTGGGGCAATAAGTTGAAAAGGATGGGGGTCCTTACCCACGGTGGAGCAGGCCGCCTAAGCGCGCACGACGCTTTCGGCCTGATCGGCGGACAACGGCCCGTTTCCGCATTTCACAGCGGTCACTTTGACGCCGGCTCCGGGGGTTCCCGCCTGCAGCAACACCGGGCTCCCGCCCAGTTTCAAGGATTGAGACGAAGCCTCCAGGATTTTAACCAGTTCCAGTCCCCGGCGGCCATCCGTGAGCGGGCTGATCCCTTCTTTGATGCAGTCCAGGAAGTGCTGGCATTCGGACCTCAGGGGTTCTTCCTGTTTGATGTAGGGAACGTACATGTCGCCGTAATGATAGGCGTAATGGAACTCTCCAAAAGTATCGTAGTGCGGCGGGCGCTCCACGCGGGCGTCGTAGATCTTGAGTTTTTCGAGTGCCGCCACGTCATCGTAAACGATCATTCGTTTGCTGCCGACGATGGTCATTTCGCGGGTTTTCCTCGGATCCAGCCAACTGCTTTGGATGATCGCCGACCGGTTGTTTCGGAAATTGAGGCACATGGTGGTGACGTCCTCGACGCCCGGAGTGACATGGGTGCTGCCCCGGCAATTCACGCTCAACGGCAGCTCTTCCATGATGTGCAGGATGATGGAGATATCGTGCGGGGCGAGGTCCCAGGCCACATTGATGTCTTTCTGGAACAGTCCGAGATTCAACCGGCGGGCACAGACGTAGCGGATTTCTCCCAGATCACCCCATTCGACGATTTCCTTGATTTTTCGGACTGCCGGTGAATACAGGAACGTGTGTCCCACCATGAGCACCAGCCCTCGTTGGCAGGCAATTTCCACCAGCTCTTCACATTCCCTGGACGAAGCGGCCATGGGCTTCTCGATGAAGGTATGTTTGCCGGCCAGCAGACTGGCCTTGGCCATGGAATAATGGAATCGGACGGACGTGGCGATGACCACAGCATCCAGCCCTGACCCGTTCAGCATATGGCTGTAATCCGTCATGCCTTCGACTTCCGCGTACAACGTCTTGAGGTGGTGCAGGCGTTCTTCGCTGATATCACACATCGCGCTCAACTGGCAATCGGATAGCGCTCTGAAGTTACGCACCAGATTGGGGCCCCAATAACCGCACCCGACAACTCCGACTTTAATCTGCTTTTTCATAATGACTCCTGAAGGACCGGTGTTTGATGGATTTCGAGAAATTCATGGTTGCCTCAGCGCTGTTCCAGAGGTGTTTTGAAACACGGGTCTGGTTTCCTCCTTGACTTCCCTGAACTGAGAGATAATCGCCGGAACGGTTTTGAAGAGGATCTTCAGATCCAGCCAGAACGACTTGTTCCTGGCATAATGAATGTCCAGATCAATCATCTCTTCGAAGGTCGTTCTGTTTTTGCCGTTCACCTGCCACAAACCCGTCAAACCCGGGACGGCTTCGAACCGTTGACGGTGACGAGGCGCGTAATTTTCATACTCGTAAGGCAGACAGGGCCTTGGCCCGACCAGGCTCATATCGCCCCGGAGCACGTTGAACAACTGGGGCGCTTCGTCGAGCCCCAACGACCGCATCCAGAGCCCGCCCGGGATCAGGCGAGGGTCACCCGCTGCATCCAGCTTTTTCATGGGCAGGTTCGAATCCATCAACCGGTCCAAGTGGCTCAGATGAACCGTCGTGTCCGCGTTCACATGCATGGTTCGAAGCTTCAAACAGGTGAATCGACGCCCGCGATAACCGATCCGCTCCTGCCGAAAGATGGCCGGACCAGGAGAAACCAGCTTGACCCAAAGCGAAATGAGGAACACCAACGGAAGCCAAAACGGTGAAACCAGCAGGATCAGGCTTATGTCGGTAAGACGCTTCCAATACGGCAATCCCTGGGACCGCGCGGACGCCTTCTCGGATTTCTGGTCCCCACGATTCTGTAATGCGCGCTTGGTATCGATCATGTCTGCCATGCCCGTTGAGGCTTAACGCGCCACCGCCAGCGACGGCAGCAGATCTGCCACGGTCTGATTCTCCACAGTGATTGACCCTCGATCCACTTCCACCAGGGTCGGGCGCCCCAGGATGTCCAATAGAACCTGGACGCGACGTTTGGCCGGAAGCGATCTCAAAACAATGGCTTCAAAGCCGCAGAATGCGCCGTCGGCAATCGATACCGCGGCGCCAGGCAACAGCCGGTCTTCCAGCGCCAGGGGTTCCTCGGCATCAAAGCACTCCTTTAATTCGTCGATCACTGCGTCCGGTATTGATGGAATCCGGCCGCCAAAATGCACGAGACTGCTGACGCCGGTGGTATAGCGGATATCGTTCCACGAACCGCTCCCGCACTGGACGAAAATGTAGCAGGGAAACAGCGGTTCGCTGGCGCGAACAACCCCGCGGCGCGTGGCTCGCTCGACCTGCAGGCGAGGATTGAAGATTTCCAAACCCAGATTCCGGCTCAAATTCGCCGCGGCAATGTGTTCATGCTTCGGCTTCGTCCGGGCGCAGCACCATGTTTTCTCAAATTCAGAAATCAGGCTCATCGATATCCGTCCGCCACTCAACGCGGCGACAGTTCACTGGCGCACGTCGCCGGGGTCAGAAGTTCGTCGGAAAGCGTTGCACAAACCCGGAATTTTGTCTGTCCTGCCCAATCAGGATTTTGCTGTCGTGGGTTCCATGACAAAGCTGTCGTGGAAAACACTACGGCGCGTAGCCGGAACCAGTACAACAGGAAAAATCGAGAGCTGCGAAGAGCAGTTAGAACAGAGTCACCCGGGGCCTTCAGCGAGCCGTGTTAAAACCAGGTGAACTTCTCCGGAACGTAGATGATGTCGGACGCCTTTAAGTAGAAAGGTTCGGCGTCCTTGCCCTCCAGAACACGTTTCAGATTGAGGAGATAGTGCTCCACATGGCCGTGCGTTGTTCGAGTAACGGTCACCCCACGCAAATTGGCCTTGCCATAGTCAAATCCGCCAGCCTCCATGACCGCCTCCAACGCAGTCATCGGACGATTCGCCTCCACTCTTCCCGGTTTGAGCACCGCGCCCGTCACATAAACCCAGAACAAGGAAGACTCGACACTCACGTTGACTTCCTTGATCACGAGTTGCCCGGAGTAAAGCTGGATGAGTTCGTTTTCGAGTTCACCGGGCGTCTTTCCAGCCGCGGTGAATTCACCCACCAATGGCAGCGTGATCTTGCCGTCCCGCCGGATTTGTTGTGCGGGCGTATTCAGACTCGGGGCGCCTGGAAAACTGATCCTTATGACGTCGCCTTCCCGGAGGAAAATGGGTTCCGGCTTTTGAGGCGTAGGGTTCAGGCCGGCCTGCTGAAAATCAGGTGTCGTGCACCCAACGATCACGAATGCTTCAACCAGCGCCAAGACAGGCAAGAGCCGCCGGCCCATGGTTGCGCAGGACCTCAGAACACGCCACCGGCATGCATGGGTATCGCTCATGGTTGTTCGTTCTTGCTCAACCGTTGATCGGGAGCGCCCGGGTAAGACTTCTTCTGCTTGCGAGAATCGCTCAAACAGCGCAGGGACATCAGTGGTAAGCCTTTGCCAGGCACCAGCGAATGGCCGTTTGGAGCAGTTCAGAGCCGCTCTTAAGATTGAGCTTTTCTTTGATTCGTGCGCGATAGGTTTCCACCGTGCTGACATCGATGTGGAGAGAACTGGCAATCTCATTGGTGCTATACCCTTCGCCGATCTGCTCAAAGACCTGCAACTCGCGCTCGGAAAGTTGATCGATGGCGGAACTGTTGCCGGGATGCGATGGCGAGGCAATCTTGGAGGCCACATGCGCGGCTGCTTTCTCGCTCCAGTAGATTTCGCCACCCAACACCTTGCGGACAGCCTCGATGATTTTGTCCGGCGCTTCGCGTTTGGAGATATATCCGCGAGCGCCGGCCCGAACCGCCCGCTCGGCAGTCAGCGATTCATCCTGCATCGACAGCACCAGACTCAGAACCTTGGGATGTCGATCCCGAATGTCCCGGACCAGTTCCAGCCCGTCTGAGTCCCTCAACCTTAAATCCACGATCGCCAGGTCCGGATCGGCGACGGCGATCCCTTTCAGCGCTTCTTCCCTGTCGTCCGCCTCTCCGCAGACTTCCATGTCTTGCTCGTGCAGCATCGCTTGTTTAAGCGCCTGACGGACAAGCGGGTGGTCATCAACGAGGAAGACACGGATGTTTCTGACCTTATTCGTCGCTTTCTTCATCATCTCCTGATTCCTTTGCCATTACTAACCATTATTAGATTGGGTCCGCAAGACAAATGCAAGCCCAATAATGCCCTAGATCCGAGACGTCTTGCGCTCGGACGGCGCCAGGTTCTGCCGGTCCTAAAGCATTATCAATGCCGTTTTTGCAGTTATCTGTCATGAACCGGGTCCCGGGCGCTGCAACCGAGCCTAATCCCCACCCAAAGCCCGGGGTTGTTCGAGCGGACGAAGAAGAAGAACCGCCATTCCAATGCGCGCGCGGCGGTCGCGGGAGGGCAGACCGCAATTTCTACCGCCCACTCCCGGCCTGAAGCTGGCCGCCGCCGCCTCCGCGGGCGGGCGAGGTTGCCCGTGAGCCACTCTCCAATCCCGCAAGCGGTGTCACGTTGATATTGGACTCGGCTCGAAGCCGATTCATGTATTCCTTCAATTGTTGTTGATGTTGGACTCTCGACGGCGGCGCCAGTTTCTGCCGAATCTGGATATCGATTCGCTGCCAGGTACCCTGGCGCGCCTGTGGACCGGCAGGTGATTGGCCAAATTCAGCAACCTTCTTCCGGGCAGAAATTCAGCCGGATACCGTTGGCGGGATGAGTCTGGATGGAGCGGGAGTCTAGAGAAGATCCCGTTCAAGAAATTCGGCCTGTTTTTCCAGAAGCAGGGTCTTCTCCCGGATCAGCCTGCTCTTTTCCTCGATGAGCCTTCCCTGTTCGTGCATCAGCCTCTTTTGCTCCTCAATCAGATGGTTCTGGTTGGCGATCAACTCCATATTGGCGCGAAAAACGGTGTGATTTGCGGGGCTTTCGTCCGGTGAAAGGCGCTCAGTGGGCCGCTGTGGAACTTGCTTGCCATTCGGCGCCAACTGGAGAATCAACGGGCCCGAAGAAACTTCCAACATCATATCCGAATAGAATTTCTGGTAATTAAACGACCGTCTCCGCCGCGAGCCATTGTTCGACCGGGCCTTTCCATTCCGGTATAACGACGACAACGCATGTTCATGCTCCTCGTAGTCGGGATAAGCCCGGGACATCCTTATCCGCCGCAGCTTTCGAACGAACACCACAATACCGGCCACAATGATCCCTACCGCCAGCAAGCCGACGCCCGTCCATATACCCGCGGTGACGTAGGGCGAAGCGGGAATCTGGCTCTCCTCACCGACGATGAGTTCCTCGAGTGTGCATTTGGCAAGTTTGTCACCCTCCCGATAATCGGAGTAGCGTTCGCCGGGGTTGAAGGAGATGCCTTTCGCCAGTTCCTTCAACGGAATGGACTCCGACGGCATTTGTTCGAGCCGGACGGCGGTCAAGCCCAATATGCGCTGTTTCCCGATCAAGCGGATCGTGTGATTGACCACAGCGTTCGTTTCGGTCTCTTCCTGAAGATTGACGATCTTCTCGGTTCGTATCTCGGCTCGAAGGGCCCACTCCAGCGTCCACTGGCTCGGGTCAAACACCGGGCGCACGACCCAGTCCAGCACCGCAATCGGCTGCACTCCCTGTCTGACTCGTCGCGCGTTTTCATCCCCCAGCCGCTCTCGCACACTTCTTAACACAAACCCCGCGTCAACTTGCGATTTCCGGCTCAAGTCCTTGAGGTAACCTGCATCCGAATAATCCAGAACGACCCAGGATTGTCCGGAATCAGGCGCCAAAAGGCCTACCAGCTTCCGGGGAACAGGGTTCTTCATGCGCTGGAGGAGAATGGCGGCGCCCTTCGCATCCGTGAATCGGTAGCCTTCGGGAACATAAACCGTGGCGAAATCGCCCAGATTGGCTTTGGTCGGGCCCAACATCCAGTTCACCTCTTGCTTCGAGGGGGGTACTGGAACCAGGGAAAACTGGTCTGCCCAGCCGGATTGGGCTGAAGAAAAAGCAAAAACCGCCACAACAAGCCTAAAGAGATCCTTGTCGTGGTAAAACTTCAGGAAAGCTCGCATATTCGCAGCTAGTACAAAAACAACATGTTGCGCTGGGTCCGGTCACCTTATAGCTATCCTGAAAGGCCTTTACAGTCAATACGTTTTTTTACGTAAGCCGCGCCGTGAAAAACCGGACAAAACGTCCTGTTAACCATTACGTGTGGGTCCTGAATACGGGGAGCTTCCCTCTTGCCCGCAGGGAATTGAATGGTCTTTTGGCCTTCTTCGGAGGCTTCATGAGAATCCGTTGTGCAGATTGAACTTGGGCGCATCCCCGCAAGCCAGCGGATTCGTTTCAAACCCCGTTTCCTCCAGCATTCGCAGCGATTTCCCTATCGCCTTCAACACGCACTCCACATCCAGTCGTTCGTGATCCGGCGCGTACCGTTTCAGGTTGGCTTCGGCGAGTTTGAATACCGAAGCCGCCTGGCGGAGCCGGCCTTTCTGCAAATGAACAAACCCTCCGGCCAACTGGATCAGCCCCTTGTGGAACAGGTAATGCGGCCCGTTTCCTTGGGCCAGCCACAGTTCTTCCAGCACGTCATGAGCCTCGAAGTAAAGCTGGCGGTTGAAACAGTCGAAGTACGCCAGGTAATGAGCATCCACGCCACGCCCCCGGAAGGGTTCAATCAACTGTGATATTCGCCGGCTTTTGTTGCTCATGAACTTACACTAATGCGCGTTCACTAAAACGAAAAGATATTCCTGACGGATCATCGAAATCGCCCGCCCCGGTTCGTGCTTCACGTTGACATCTTCGCTGCCCTGGGACACTCTGGCCGCATGGCAAAACCAGCTTTGGGCCGCGGCTTGAGCGCTCTCCTGGGCGGTGCGCCCGCCCTCGGCAAGCCGCCTTTGGAAACGCACCCCCCCGGCGCCACTCCCGCGCCCGGGCCCGCCCCGACGGGCAGTTACCTTGGAAGTGTCGAGCACGTTCCGCTCGACCGCATTCGCGCCTGCCCGCTGCAGCCGCGCAAAGACTTTGCCCCCGAAACATTGCGAGAACTCGCCGAATCCATTCGCGAGCAGGGCATCGTCCAGCCCTTGATCGTCCGCAGTCGCGGCGACCATCTTGAACTCATAGCCGGTGAACGCCGCTGGCGCGCGGCGCAACTGCTCGGCATGAGCGAAGTGCCTGTGATCCTGCGGCAAGCCGACGATCGGGCAGCCCTGGAACTCGCGCTGATTGAAAACCTCCAACGCGAGAACCTCAACCCGATCGAAGAAGCCCAGGGTTATACGCAGCTCGTCGAGCAATTTGCACTGAAACAGGAGGAAGTCGCCACCAAAGTGGGCAAGAGTCGCGCCGCCGTAGCAAACGCGCTCCGTCTGCTTAAACTCCCCTTCCCGGTCCAGAACCATATCCGTGAAGGTCGTCTGTCCGTAGGCCACGCCAAAGCCATTCTCGGCCTCTCGGGCGAGAAACAGCAACAACTGGCCGCCGACCGCGTCGTCAAGGAGGGTCTGAACGTGCGTCAGACGGAAGTCCTGGTCGCCAAGCTGCAGGCGCGCGGAACCGGCCCGCCGAAACCGGGCCCGACAGCTTCGCCTGCCCGCGATCCCCATGTTTCCAATTTGGAAAACCGCCTGCGCGAACGGCTCGGCACCAAAATCAATCTTCACTACGCCCGGGGTAAAGGAATTCTGGAAATCTCCTTCTTCAGCGATGATGAGTTGGAGCGCATCCTGCAGATTCTGGGCATTAGCCTGGAATAAGGTTGCACTCTCCATGATTTTGGACGTTGTCAAATACGGTCACCCCGCGTTGCGTCAAAAAGGCGAACGCATCGAAAGCATCACGCCGCCAATCACCCGGTTGATTGACGATATGGTGGAAACGATGCACGCCTGCAAAGGCGTCGGCCTCGCCGCCCAGCAGGTCGGTGTCCCACTCCAGCTCACCGTCATTGACGTGCGCGGGGTCGTGGACCGTCCCTCGTCGCTGGAGTTGAATGGCGCACCCGCCGACGTGAATCAATTCATGCCCCTCGTGCTCCTCAACCCTGAATTGAACCCCGTCGGCGAACCCGTCGCCGGACCGGAAGGTTGCCTGAGCTTTCCTGAAATTTACGCCGACATCACCCGGCCCGAAGGTGTGGAGGTAAAAGGCATGGACAGGAACGGAAAACCGATTGCATTCCGCTGCGGCGGCTTGCTGGCTCGCGTTGTGCAGCACGAAAGAGATCACCTGCACGGCATCCTGTTTATCGACCGCATGGACAGAAAGACGAAAGACGAGCTCCGGCCGGAACTCGAGGCGCTGCAGGCCCAAACCAAAGCCGAATTGGAAGCCTCCGGGAATCACTAGACAGGCGCCATAGCGGTGCTCTGCAGAGCGCGGCTGTTTTCCATCTGTCACCGGCGATACGACGAACGCTTTGAAACCATGAACCGGGTGAAAACCGGGAGGGCGCCGCTTCGTCGGTGCCCTGATTAAGAAACGGGGAAGCGACGAAGCGCTTGCCTCAAAAAGGAGTCGGTTTGTGGAGATAAGAGGAGCAGGCGAAAAGACCCGCGCAAGCCCGGCTATCTCCACCCCTCTCACAATTCGCGCAAGGCGGTCGCAATGGGCAACCGCGCGGCGCGCATCGCCGGAAACAGACCTCCGATTAAGCCGATCACGGACGCCCAGACGACGCCGCGCACCAACAATGCCGGTGTGACTCTGAAGGCGAATGTCACCTGGCTGAAGCTTTGCCAGTTCATCGTCGAGGTATGGAAATTGTTGAAAGCCGCATAGGCCAGAGCGCCCCCGATCGCGCCCCCGATCAGCGCCAACAGCAGCGATTCCACCATCACCGAGACAATCACGGCGCTGCCGCCGAACCCGAGCGCCCGGAGCGTGGCGATCTCCCGGGTTCGGGCCGACACCGCGCTGTACATCGTGTTCAGCGCGCCGAACACCGCGCCCATGGCCATCAAAAACGCGATCAGAACACCCAGCGTCGTGATCAGCCGGGTGACGGTTTCCGATTGCTCCGCGTAATAGTCGGATTGCCGGACCACCTTCACGGTGAGCTGCGGGTTCGAGGTCAACGAATCCTTGAACTCCTGAAATGCTCCCGGCGAGTTCAGCTTCGCATACACCGCCTGGAAGGAATCACCACGATGATACGCGTCCTGCAGCACCTTCGCATCGGTCCAGATTTCCGATTCCGATACCCCACCGCTGGCCGAAAAAACTCCCACGACCGGCCATTCGTAGCGGCCGACCTTGATCCTGGAGCCCGTTTCCAGCCCGGCAAACTCGCGGGCGGCACCCGTGCCGACGATGACTTCGGCCTTGCCCCGCTCGAACATGCGACCCTCCTCGATTCGAAGCTTGTCGCGCACCTGCAACGCAGCAGGCCCCACCCCGCGCAACGGCACGTTCGCGTCGGTGCCAGTCGTGCGCTTGGGCAAATTGATGATGACGAACAACTCCGCCGAAGCGAGCGAGCCTTGCGCCGTGCGCGCCAGGCCGGGAGCATCCGCAATGACCCGCGTCTCGTCACGTCCCAGACCGCTGACCATCTCGCTCTCCGCGCCGCTCCGCAGGACGATGGCGCGGTCCGGCGATCCGGAAACGGTCATCGCCTGCCGGAAGCCAGCCGCAATCGAAAGCACGCCCACCAGCACCGATACCACACCCGCGATCCCGATCATCGCGGCAAGGACGGCCCCACGCCGTTGCGGCAGACTCAGCAATCCAAATTTCGTAATGGACGCGATCTGGGAAAACCAGTTGATGGGACCCGCCATTTTACATCCTCCGCAAAGCCTCCGCCACACGCAAGCGCATGGCCTGCAGCGCGGGAAAAATCCCGGCCACCAATCCCAGCGCCAGGCTGATCGCCAGCCCGACGAGCACATCGCGCCGGGGAAACAAAAACGTCGGCAGCAGCCCCCCCGTCGGGTCGCCGCGCGCGATCATCAGCCACGCCACCGCCAGGCCAAGCCCGCCCCCCAGCACCGTCAACAAGCAGGATTCGGCCAGCACCAGCCAGACCACCTGTCCGTTGCTGTAACCAATGGCCTTCAGCACACCCCACTCTCCCGTCCGCTCCCGAACCGACTGGGCCATGGTGTTTCCGGCAACCAGCAGGATCGTAAAGAAAACCGCGCCCAGAATCGCCGCGACAATGAGGACGATGTTGCCGATGGCGTTGGCCCAACCCTGGATGAACGCCCCTTCGGGCTCCGCCTTGGTTTCCGCGGCGGAGTTTTCAAATTCCTCGTCCACCCGCCGGGCGACTTCCGGCGCCTGCCCCGGATCTTTCACGCGGATCGAGTACCATCCCACCTGTCCCTTGCCCCCCCGCCGCGCCTCGTCGAAGTAATCGTAGTGGAAGAACAGCGCCGTCGTATCCATTCTCTTGTCTTTCCCGTCGTAGATGCCCACGATATCGAATTCCCAGGTTTGGCTGCCGTCCTCCTTCTGCCAGATGGGCGTCCGCAGCGGCACTTTGTCGCCGATCTTCCAATGAAAACGTTCCGCCGTTTTCCGGCCGACGATGGCTCCGGTGCGCGTCTGCAGCCAGGCCTTCGTCTGGTCCGGCGGCAGAACAAGTTCGGGATGCATCTTCAAAAACTCTTCCGGCACAACCGGGTTTTGCATGAAGAAATTCTTCTGGTCCCGGTAAACGCCGCCGAACCACGTCTGATGCGTCGCCAGCACCACCCCGGGAATCCTCTCTATCCGCGCTTTATAACTCTCCGGCAGCAACTGGATGATGGATACCTTGTGACGGACTACCAGCCGGTCCGCACCCGCCAGTTCCACTCCGCCGACCAGCGCCTGTTTGACCGCCGACAGAAACCCAAACAGAATAAACGCCACCACGATGGACAGCAGCGTCAGCGAGGTCCGCAGTTTCTTCCGCTTCAGATTGCTCCAGATGAGCTGAAAAAATTTCATTTGACCGCTTCGTCGCTCAATTGCCCCTTGTCCAGGTGAAGGGTCCGCGACGCGCGCGCCGAGGCATGCGGGTCATGCGTCACCATGATGATCGTTTTGCCGTGTTCCCGGTTCAACGCCTGGAGCAAATCCAGTATCCCGTCGCCGGCCTTCCGGTCCAGATCCCCGGTCGGCTCGTCGCACAGCAACAGCGTCGGATCGGTCACAATGCCCCGGGCGATCCCCACCCGTTGCTGTTCGCCGCCCGAAAGCGTGCGCGGATAATGCCTGGCGCGGGGCAACAGGCCCACTACTGCCAGCGCCGCATCCACGTGCTTTTTCCGCTCCGCTTTCGAAAGATGTGTCAGCAGCAGCGGCAGCTCCACATTCCGCTCGGCCGTCAGCATCGGCATTAAATTGTAAAGCTGAAAGACGAACCCAATGTGCCGTGCCCGCCACGCGGCCAGCCGGCGGTCGGACAACTGGTCGAGGCGTTCGCCGGCGACCTCCACCACGCCTTCGCTCGGGCGGTCCAGTCCGCCGATCAAATTCAACAAGGTGGTCTTGCCCGAACCTGATGGGCCCATCAACGCCAGGAATTCGCCGGCGGGAACCTTCAAATGCAAGTCCGCCAACACTTGAATGTCTTCCGCGCCCCGATGAAAGACTTTCGCGACTCCCTCGACGATTACCAGTGTGTTGTTGCTTTGATTATTCATGCCTTGGCGAAAATAGTTCCGAGATTGGCGTGGCGAAGGCAATTACAATTGCACCGCGCTTTTCCATCGCTCACGGCTTTGCCTCTCTCACCCTCGCCCCGTCAGCCAAGCCCCCCGGCGGGTCGACGATGACCCGTTCGCCGGCGGCCACGCCCGCCGTGAGCGTCGCTTCATTGTCTTGCACGGTGCCGACCGTGACGCCGCGGCGCTCCGCACGACCGTTCTGGGCAATAAAGACCACGTCCCGCCCATCCTGGTTCCGCACCGAACTCCCGGGAATGATGACGGACCGGCCCGGCGCCTCGGCGCCGGTTTCGCGGAAGGCCACCTTAACCGACATCTCCGGCAGGATGCGCGGATCGAGTTTGTCAAAGCCCACCCGCACTTTGACCGTGGACTTCTGCCGGTCGGCCGTCGGGATGATCGCGATGACCTTGCACGGTATCTTCCATTCGGGATACGCATCCAGCGTGGCTTCCACCGGCTGGTGGGGCTCGACGCGCTGGATATAGCTCTCGCCAACATCGATTTCAATTTCCAGCGAGTCCATGTCCACAATGGTGCCGATGCCCGTGCGCGTGAAACCGCCACCCGCCGAGACGGGCGAAATCATCTCTCCCGGCTGGGCGTCTTTGGTCGTGACCACGCCGGCAAATGGCGCGCGAATGATCATGTCGTCCATCTGTTGCTGCCACAGGGCCACCTGGCGTTCCGCGACAACGACGTCGAGTTTCTGCTGCGCCAGATGCGCCTGCAAAGATTTGGCGTTCGACTCGGCCAGGTCCAGGTCGGATTGTGACGCGATGTGTTGCTTTGCCAGTTCGGTGGTGCGCTGGAATTCCAGGTTTGCGTCTTTGAGTTGCGCCTCGGTTTGCGCCAATGCCGCCTTTGCCGATTCCAACTGGGCTGCGGCCACGTCCAAGCCGGTTTTGACGTTGGTGTCGTCCAGCCGCGCCAGAACCTGTCCCTCCTTCACTTTCATGCCTTCCTCGATGAGCACGTCGACAACTTTGCCCGTCACTTTCGAGGAAGCCGTCGCCTGGCGTCGCGCCGTCACGTAGCCCGAAGCATTCAGCACCGTCCGCTCGCCACCCCCGCCAGCCGGCTCCCTCGCCGCCGCCGTGCGCACTTCGACCACGCTCGAAACCGAGCGCCACCAAACCCCGGCGACAACAAAAGCCAGGACCAGCAGCCCGGAGCCAACCCACCACGCTCGGGACAAGGACTTTCGCTCGGCGCCGCGCTCGATCCGCAATTCATCGAGCGGAGGTTTTGACAAACTCATATGTCGGTCGGACAAATCAAGCCGGTTTTCCCCCCATGGTCAAGCCGGCAGTCCGCATGCGGTGATTGGAGCGCATCTGCACCGCCATCGGATGCCGCCTCCGTCACTCCGATCCCCGCACCGGCTTGGCAGATGGTTCACCTTTACCGCCCCGACCGCGCCACCGCCTTTGCGTCCAGCCGGCCCAGGATGTCTGCCAATTCCCTGTTCTCGGGATCCAGCTTCATGACGTAGCGCACATGCGTCAGGGCCTCCTGGGTCCGCCCCGTCCGATGCAGCCAAAGCGCCAGGTGCAGCCTGGCCGAAACCAGGGTCGGCTGGATCTCAACAGCGCGCCGGAACCATTGGACCGCGTCCTCGACGCGCCCTTCCTGTGCCAAACGGACCCCCCATTGGTCGGCCGCCCTCCCGTCCTCAGACACAGCCGCAGCCGCGCGCCAGTGTTGGAGGGCTTCGGCATGCCGCCCGGTCCGTTCCAATTCCAGGGCGAGATTCTGGCGAACGACCGCGGAGGAAGGAGCCAGCGACGCGGCGCGGCGCAAGTACTTCTCTGCCGTTTCGTGATCGCCCGCGTCCGAGCGCATTGCGCCGAGCAGGTTCAGCGCGGAAACGTTCTCCGGATCAAGCTCCAGCACCCGCTCAAAGATCGGCTTCTCAGCCGTCAGACCTCCGGGGCCGGCAGCCTTGAAGCTCAGCAGGAACAGCAAGCCGTTCGGATTGTCCCAATACACTTTCAGCAGCTTCTCCGCGTAACGCGGCCCCGCCTCGCAGAAACGGCCCATCTGCCCGTACCGGATGTCTTGCGGCAACAGAGCGTATGCCTGCCCCGCTCGACCGCAAACGGCCAGGCGATTGACCTTCATCCGCAACCCAAGTTCGTCGTGGAGTTGCTTCGCCGACTCCTCCGAGCCCGTCCCGGTCAGAAAAGGCCAGATGTCCTCCATCGGCTCGATGAAATCAACCGGCTCCACAAACATGCCCTTCGAGTAGCGCGTCTCGTAATAGGTATATGGCAGGTCGTCCGTGTTGATCGGTCCCTCGCCCACCCACTGCCGCAGCGTGTCCTCCCCGCAAATGAACGCATCCAGGAACCCGGCCGGCGTATGCAGGCCGAACGGTTGCAGATCCAGGCGCACCGCCTCGGCATTGAGCCGGTCGCAAAGCCTGCTCACGTCGATCTTCAGCGGCTGGAGCGTTCCCACCAGCAAGCCATACGCAACAAACTGGCCCCGCTCATTCATGCCTTGGGTCACCCAAAGACTGGCGTGGCGAAATACCGACTGGAAGGTGCGCGCGATGATTTTGAATTCAGCGGTGCGCAACCCGTGCTTCGGCACCCATTCCACGAAGACACCGTCGTCGGTCAGGTGATCGCGCACCAACCGATAGAACTCCTGCGTATAAAGCACCCAACTGTCAGGGGTCTTGGGGTGAGTGGAATCGGAAATGATCACCGGCCATTGGTGTCCCGCGGTCATGATGTAGTTGCGGCCATCGTCAATCACGATATGCGTCTTGGGATTCTCCAGCAGGTCGTTGTTCGCTTCCGGAATCGTCCTGGCGGCTTCCACCACGCTGCTTTCCAGGTCCACGATCGTAACCGACTTCACGTCGGGTAACTGTGTGGTCGTCCCGGCAGCAATGCCTCCTCCAAAGCAGATCATTAAAACCTTGTCCGGACGCGGATGAAGCATAGGCCCCAAGGCGCCCAGCAGTTTGAAGCAAATCCGATCCTCGTAGAGAACCGGCACCTCGGAACACCCGTTAATGTAGATGGTCTTGCACTGATCGGCCCGGTCGCGCGTTACGATCGCCGTCCCCGTAAGGCCCTCACGGTAAAAAAGGATGTCCGTGTGCCGGGCCAGGTTGAAGTCTGTCGCCAGGAACACGCGCTGGCAAAGGTCCGAGGGCACAACGGCAAAGAAGGACAAGAACGCCACGGCGCACACGACGGTCACCGGCGCCAGCAGAGAACGTCTATGTCCGGCCCCGCGGGCCAGCACGATAAGGCTCATCGCGCCACAGAGCAAAGACACCAGCAAGAGGCTCATCTGGATCCCCACCAGCGGCACCAGCACGAATACCGGCAGGAAGGATCCAATTACGGTGCCCGCGGTGTTCGTCGCGAAGAGCACCCCGACGCGCCGGCCCAGCACCTGCGTCCGGCGCCCGTACACGCTGCACAGAAGGGGGAAAGCCACCCCCATCAGCACCGTCGGCACGAACAATGTCAGCCAGGCCATGCCGCGCAACTCCAATGGCTGCGGCGGGCCGGACGCAAACACCAGCGCGCTGGCCACGAACGCTGCCGGCACCGCTATGGCCAGCAATGCCTCTACGACGCCGAGCGCCTTTACGGAGAACTGAATGCGTCCCGCGAGCAGGTCGTAAATGAATCCGCCGAGCCCTAATCCAAGCAGGTAGATACACAAAATCCTGGGAAAGACATAGGCTGATTGTCCCACGAACGCCAGATACCGAAACCACAATACCTCGCATGCGAGGCTGGCCAACCCATTCACGAACGCTACGCTCAATACGAGCCTGTCGGAAATCGCAGGTTGCCCCGAATCTCGCGTCGCCGCCGCCCGGCCGAGTGTCCTGGATTGACGCGCCTCGGCCGGGAAAGGATCAGCGGCACGCGCCAGCGGCCTGGACAAAGCAACCGCGGCAAGCGCAACCAGCATGCTGACGCCGGCCGCCAATTGGTTCGTCAGACGCAAACCCAGCGTGTCCAGCATCCAGAAACCTGCAGCCCAACAACCGAACGCAGCCCCCAAGGTGTTCCAGCAATACAGCGCGCCGATGCTCCTGCCTATGAACCGGTCAGAGTTTGTCACCGCCCGCACCAGCAACGGCAGCGTGATCCCCATCAGAAAACAGGGCACCACCAGAAGAACAAACGATAACGCAAACCGGGTCAGCGTGCTGACCAGCAGCGATTCCGGCGATAAAACAGGCAACATCGGCACCAGAAGCCTGAACCACGCCAGCAACAGCGGCATGGCCAGCGCCCAGCCCGCCACCGCCACCTGCGCGCCGCCGAAGGCCGCCACCCGCTGCAAAATTCGATCCGCGATTCTGCCACCAATCAGCCCCCCCAGACCCAGGCCGGCCATGTACGCGCAAAGCACAACACTGATGGCATAGGAGCTGTTGCCGAAAACGGTGACGAATTGCCGGCTCCAGAGCACTTCAAAAACCAGAGACGTCGCGCCCGAAAGGAAGAAACAGGCGTACACCCCCCACCGCATCCACGCCATCCGGACACGCGGAGCAGACATGGCAGGAAACGGCTTACTCATGCAAACCTACTCCCGGCGGAAATGAACTTTGCCCCGCCAAAACGACGCCGTAACGGGCCCCAAACTCACTTCATCAGTTGCGACTTTCTTTCTGCCTTCAGTTGGAAACCCTCATAGCAAATTCGCGGCACTTTTCAAGCCAATTCCTGCCACCTTTCCTGCCACCGTCTTCTTGCCACCCTGTTTTGCCACCGCTTGCGCCCCAAACGCGTCCGAAGCGTTGCTGGCTCAACTCGCTGGGGCGAAACCCGGCAACGGCCGCGTTGACCGGAGGGCACCGCTCCGTCAGTGCCCAAGAGATCAAGGCAGAGATCCCACTGCGGAGGGACACGCGCTTGCCCCTCCACCATCGCGTCAACGACCGGTAGGGCGCGGTGTCCCCACCGCGCCGCCAATCGAGCGTGAAGATGTTGCATGGGCACGGCCGGATGTGGACCTCCCGCCCTGCCCTGATTCAATGGCGGTGACGCTCCGCCCGGCCGCTCGACGATCACATGGAGTCACCAACCTCAAAAAGCGTTGATCGCCTCCTCACGCTTCACTAACGTGCGTTTATGTCCGTTCATCTGACCATCCTCGGCAGCGGTTCCGCCGGCAATTGCGCCTACCTGGAAACAGACGAAACGCGCATCCTGATCGACGCGGGCTTCAGTCTGCGCCAGATTCGGCAGCGCCTGGCCACCATCGGCCGCGCTCCTGAAAACCTCACGGGGATTTTAATCACCCACGAACATAACGACCACATCCGGGGGCTCGGGATGATCAGCGAGAAATTGCGCATCCCGATTTACTGCAACCGGCCCACGCAGGAAGCCGCTGAGTTTCAGCTCAACACCAAACTCGGTTGCAGCCTTTTCCTGACCGGCGCCAGTTTTGAAATCGGCGATGTCCAGGTCGAGACGTTCTCCGTCCCGCACGACGCCCAGGATCCGGTCGGATTCCTGCTGCGCGCCAACGGGGTGAACTTCGGATTTCTGACCGACTTGGGCCACGTGACCAAACTCGTGCTCGAACGCGTGCGTCCGGCCAACGCGCTGGTGCTGGAGGCCAACCATGATGTGAAAATGCTGCAGGATTGTGCGCGCCGCCCGTGGAGCCTCAAGCAGCGCATCCTCAGTCGCCACGGCCACCTTTCCAACGAGGCGGCCGCCGATGCCGCCGAGCAGATCATGTCCGCCGAACTGCGCCATCTGTATCTCGGCCACCTCAGCCGCGAATGCAACCGGCCGGACCTGGCCCGCGACGTCGTGGCGGACCGGCTTCGGAAAATCGGGGCCAACCACGTCCGCCTGGAACTCGCCAGTCAGAATGTTCCATGCCCGACGTTGGTTTTGTGAATGTTTCGCGTCCAACACATCGAAAACCTGGATCTGACCGAACTGTTGCCGTACCGCACCATGCGGCAATCCCAGGAACACCGGCAACAGGGCATCTTTGTGGCCGAAGGCGAAAAAGTCGTCCGCCGTCTGCTCGAAAGCGACTTCACCGTCGTCTCCGTGTTGCTGCCGGACAAGTGGCTTGCGGCCTTCGAACCGTGGCTCCGGGCCAGGCCGGAAAAGGAAATCCCCGTCTACGTCGCCACTGAAAAGCGCGTGCTCGAACAACTCACCGGCTTCTCCATGTTCCAGGGCGTGCTGGCCGTGGGCAAAATCCCGGTCCGCCTTTCGCTGCCGCAGATTCTGGAACGCACCACGCCGCCGCGCCTCCTGGTTGCGGTCGAGGGCCTCACCAACGCCGAAAACCTCGGCGCCCTCGTTCGCAACGCCGCCGCCTTCCATGTGCAGGCATTGATCGTCGGCGAGACTTCCGGCAGCCCTTTTCTGCGGCGCGCGGTGCGAAACTCAATGGGAACCATTTTTCAACTGCCGGTCGCCGAAACCTCAAGCCTCGTCGCCTCCCTGCGCGAGTTGCGCCGGCAGGGTATCCGCTGCATCGCGGCCCATCCGCGCGCCCAGGGCAGAACCCTGTCTCAGGCGAACTTTGCCGGGGACTGCTGCATTGTTTTCGGCAGCGAAGGCTACGGCATCACGACGGCCGCGCTGCAGGCCTGCGACGACGCAGTGGCCATTCCCATGCCGCCCAAAGTCGATTCGCTCAACGTCGGCAGCGCGGCCGCCGTGTTTCTCTACGAGGCGAATCGGCAGCGCGGCAGGCTGTGACTCATCCGCAGCATGGCCGCCATGGAACCGGCGCGGCAGAACCGCAACCCCACTGACCGCGTCACGTCCCGCCACGCGGCCGCTTCCCTCGCCACCCGCGTCCGGAGGATTCGTGAGCATCCGATCACCAGGCCGCTGCGGCCGCAGGACAAGTCGCGGTCCGGGAATTTCTCGTTTGAATTCCTGCTCCCGAAATCTATGATGCCCGGACGATGACTGCCTTGAACCACCGCGTTCGGCGCGCCACGCTGGACGATCTGCCCGCGCTGCAGGCGTTGTGGAAATCGATGCATTTCAAGCTCGACGAATTGGAGAAGCGACTCACGGAATTTCAAGTCGTGGAATCGGCCGGCGGACAGATCGCGGGCGCCCTGGGGGTCGAAATCCTGCGTCAACACGCCTGGTTGCACAGCGAGGCGTACCAGGATTACGCCCTGGCGGATGACGTGCGGCCGCTCCTGGTGGAACGCATCCAATCGCTGGCTTCCAACCATGGCGTGTTCCGGCTGTGGACCCGCGAAAAATCTCCGTTTTGGAGCCGTTGCGGCTTCCGCCCGGCCACGCCGGAACTGCTCCGGAAACTGCCCGAAAAGTGGGCCGGCGCCGGCTCAGACTGGTTCACCCTCCAACTGAAGGACGAGGAAGCCATCGTTTCGCTGGAAAAAGAGCTGACCTTGCTCATGGAAACGGAGAAACAGCGCACCGCCAGGACCATCCAACACGTCCGCACGCTCAAGTCCGTCGCCTTGTGGCTGTCCGTGGTGCTCGGGATGTTCGTGGTCGGCGCGGCGATTTATCTCCTGCTCAAGAACCCCGGCACAGCCATCCCGCGAAAGTGAAATCCGGCCGCGGTTCAAACGCCCAAAACCGCTTCGTCCCGCGTGCTCTGGAGGGCGCCGCTTCGTCGGTGCCCAAATCAACAGGGCTCTGGAGGGCGCCGCTTCGTCGGTGCCCAAATCAACAGGGCTCTGGAGGGCGCCGCTTCGTCGGTGCCCAAATCAACAGGGCTCTGGAGGGCACCGCTTCGTCGGAGCCCAAATCAACAGGGCTCTGGAGGGCGCCGCTTCGTCGGTGCCCAAATCAACAGGGCTCTGGAGGGCGCCGCTTCGTCGGTGCCCAAATCAACAGGGCTCTGGAGGGCACCGCTTCGTCGGTGCCCAAATCAACAGGGCAGTGACAGAGCACTGCCCTCCAGGAACGTTAACGGAACAGGGAAACGAAAAGACACAATCGCCGCCACTAACGCCGGCGCACAGGCAAGAGGATCACGGAGAAAACTCCTCGGCATGATAGGAACTCCGCACCATCGGACCGCTCGCCACGTGCACAAAACCCATTTCCCTGGCGCGCCGGCCGTAGTCGTCGAACTGCCCCGGAGAAACGAATTCCACGACCGGCAAATGCTTCAGAGTGGGCTGCAAATACTGGCCCAGAGTCAGCACGTCGCACCCCGCGGCGCGCAGATCCGCAAGGGCCGTCAGCATCTCCTCTTCCGTTTCACCCAGGCCAAGCATCAGTCCCGATTTGGTGTGGATCGTGTCACCACGTCGCGTTTTCACTGTGCGCAACACGTTCAATGACCCGTCGTAGGTGGCGCGCGACCGCACGCGCGGCGTCAACCGCCGCACCGTCTCCAGGTTATGGTTGAAAATATGCGGGTTGGCCGACAGCACGGTTTCGAGCGCCGCCTCGAGGCCGTTGAAATCGGGCGTCAGCACCTCGATGACCATCCGCGGGTTCAAACTCCGCACCGCCTCGATGGTACGCCGAAAATGCTCCGCGCCGCCGTCGGCCAGATCGTCGCGGGCCACCGCGGTGATCACCACGTGGCGCAAGCGCATGCGGCGCGCGGCCCGGGCCACGCGCTCCGGCTCGCCGGCATCCAACACATAAGGCCTGGCGGTGGTGACCGCGCAGAAACCACACGCGCGCGTGCAACGGTCGCCTCCGATCATGAATGTCGCGGTGCCCTGGCTCCAGCATTCCCAATGATTCGGGCAGCGGGCGCTTTCGCACACGGTATGCAACTTCAACTCCTCCAGCAAAACCCGCGTTTGCGCAAAGGAATCCGCAACCGGCAACCGAATCCGCAGCCATTCGGGCAGGCGCGGACGCGCGTTCAACTCGGTGACAGTCATGTTCAGGCCAAACCGTTGGATCGTTAGTGCGTTGAATCGTTACATGGGGCGGACGTATCGTTTTAACAAGGTAATGAAGCAACGCCTCATGCCACTTTCTTCCAAAACTTGGCCAGTTGTTCCGGACCGAAGTCGGCAAGTATTTTTCCGTCCACCTCAATGACCGGCGCCAGTTCCTGGCCGGAAAGCGCGATCATTTCGTCGTAGGCGGTTTCGCTGGCGATGACGTCCACCGGTTCATACTCGATCCCGTTCTGGTCGAGCCACTGCATGGCCTTGTGACACCAACCGCAATACGGCTTGATGAAAAGTCGCACGTTTTTCTTCTTCACGCTTATACACTGGCGGACATCCGGGAATATTTCAAATCCGCGAACGGGAATTCATCCGCCGATCTGGGCGGAGTATTGTTGCGGACTGAGCAGCGCCCCCGATTCCGCGGCGTCCGAAAGCCTGATCCGGCAGAACCAACCGTCGGTGTATGGCCGGGTGTTCACCACCGCCGGGTTTTCCACAATCGCCGGGTTGACTTCGATGACTTCCCCGCCGACCGGAGAATAAACGTCGCTGGCGGTTTTGACCGACTCCACCACAGCGCAGGCATCGCCGGCCTTCAACTTCCGGCCGACTTCCGGCAACTCGACAAAAACCACATCGCTCAGCTCGTGCTGCGCGTAGTCGGTAATCCCCAGCGTCGCCACCTGGCCCGACACGCGCACCCACTCGTGCGACTTCGCGTATTTCAAATCCGAAGGAACGTTTGAACTCATATTCGCATCCGCAGATTACGCAGATCGCCCGGATTCACAAATGGATTTTTCCTCCGGCCATATCGTTGAATCGTGTCCGAAGTCGTGCGCCGACACACATTGTAACGATTGAAGCTTTCTGCCTTTTAACGTTTTCGGTAGATGGGCTTGGGCACCACCACGGCCGGCCAGCGTTTGCCCCGGATCTCAATTCCAATCGCCTCCCCCGGTTTCGCCCGTGCCGGCGGAACGTAGCCCATGCCGACACCCGTCCCCAGTGAAGGGCCCTGCGTGCCGCTGGTCACTTCACCTGCCTTCGCGCCGTTCGCCCAAATGGCGTAATGCGGCCGGGGCGGCCCGCATTTGCCGGTCATTTTGAAAGCCACGCACTTTTTGGCCACCCCCTTCACCTTCTGCTCCGCCAGGACGGAACGCCCCACAAATTCCCCTTTGTCGAGCGCGACAAACAATTCCAGCCCGGCTTCAATCGGTGTCGTGTTTTCGTCCAGCTCATGGCCGTACAGCGGATAGCAAACCTCGGTCCGCAAAGTATCGCGCGCGCCCAGGCCGCACGGCCGTATCCCAAAGGCTTGTCCCGCGGCCAGGATCACGTCCCACAATCGCCGGATCGAGTCATCCCGGCCGATGATTTCAACTCCGTCCTCGCCCGTGTATCCCGTGCGCGACACCAGCACGTTGGCAGATCCGAACGGAAATCCCGCGATCTGGTTTTTTTTCAGTTCCGTGACCCGGCTGACGCGGATGCCGGCAGTCGCCGTCCCGGGAATGCAGGCATCGATGAAGTCCTTCACGCGCGGGCCCTGGACCGCCACGGCGGCATACTGGTGCGACGCGTCGGTGAGGCGCAATTCTTCGCGCCTCGGAAAAATGGCTGCCTGGGCTTGCAGCCATTGCACATCGGCTTCGGTGCGCGACGCGTTCACGACCAGCAAATAGACCTCCTCCGAAAGCCGGAACGCATACAAGTCGTCAATCACACCGCCAAGTTCATTGCACAACAGCGTGTATTGGCCGGCCCCGGATTCGAGTCGACGAAGGTCGTTGGCCAGGACCGAATTCAGAAACAGCCCCGCAGTGGCGCCGCTCACCGTGATTTCGCCCATGTGCGAGATATCGAAAATGCCCGCGGCATTCCGCACCGCCAGATGCTCCTCGGTGATGCTGGTGTACTGCACGGGCATTTCCCAGCCCCCGAATTCGATGAGCTTGCCGCCCAATTTCTGGTGCGCTTCGAAAAGTGGCGTGTGTCTCAGCATGATCTGCGTGCCCGCAGATGAAACACGGATTGGCACGAATTTGAAAGGAAGAAAAAGTGAGTAGAAACCACGAAACACAGTCAATCGCACGGGTTTTTGTTTGACCGGGAGTGATGCCGCATTAAGGTTTGCCCATGGAACATTCGCCCGGATTCTTGAAACTCGTCAACGAAGCGCGCCCGTGCGTAAAGGAGCTGACCGTCGAACAGGCCCGCGAGCGGCTGGCGCAGCGCGCGAATGTGATCCTGATGGACGTGCGCGAGGATCACGAATGGCAAAAGCAGCACGCGGCCCGGGCGGTGCATCTGGGCAAGGGCATCCTGGAACGCGACCTCGAGAGACTCATCCCCGATCCAAACACGGAAATCATCATGTATTGCGGTGGAGGGTACCGCTCCGTGCTGACGGCGGCGGCGGCGCAGGCGATGGGTTATCGGAAAGTTTATTCGCTCATCGGCGGCTACAAGGCGCTCGTCCGGGCCAATTGGCCGATGAAGAGCGGGGATCAGAAGCTTCCGTGAGTACTCAGCGCAACAAAGCCGTGAACTGTTCCTTGGTCAGTCCAGCCTCCCGGATCAAAGCCCGCAGCGGTCCTTTGGCCAGTTCGCGATCGCCCGGTACGGTCAAACGCCGTTGCGAAGGATGTCTCAGGATTATATCGCTGCCAGTCTGATGGTCCACCTCATATCCCATGCGGCGAAACGCCCGCACGGCGTCAGCTCCGGAGCAACCCGGCAACCGGCTCATGCCGGCACCTCGACCACCTCTTCGTTGACCGGCAAAGGAACCGCTTCGCCGTGCTTCTCCAGGCTGGCCAAGTAACCAGCAATGGCGTCCTTGATGTTGTCCAGCGCTTGCTGCCGGGTGGGCCCCTGGGAAATGCAGCCGGGCAGCGTCGGACATTCTGCCACGAACACCCCGTCCTCGTCCGGTTCAACATGCACGCGGAATTTCATGGCGATATGTTCCAGGCTTTCCCCAACCTCGGCAAGCGGCGGAAAACACCACCACGCACCTTCGAGCCGCTACGAGACACAAAGGAACTGAAGAGTTGTCGGCCACCGGCCACCTCCTCTCAGAGAGCCCCCCAAACCCGCAGACAAGAATGGCTGCGCCACATCACGGATCCGCATGGTGCCCTTACAGTTCCGTTGAAAGATCAAACGCGAGGTCTTCCCAAAACCAAATGTCTTTGCCGACCCGAGTTGCCGTTTTTATGCCGCCATCGTGCGAAGCAATCATGGCAACTGACGGAGCGTTGCGGCAGCGAAAATCAAACTGCGCCCCACAACCGCTTCACTTCGCTGCTGTTTCCAGTTTGCGCGGCCGGCGGAAGCAAACGCGATTCAACGCGTTGAGCAGAGAAACGACCTTTTCGCGGGTGCATTCACCCATCAAACAAATCTGGATCCAATTCTTGTCCCGCAAATACTCGCTGTTGTAGCTCAGCAAATAGCCGGCCTCCTGAACCAGCGCGCCGACCCGGGAGGAGTTCAATTCGGAAGGCAGCGCGATCGTAACGACCGCGGGCGAGGTTTCGGTTTGTGAACCCACCAGTTCGAAGCCGAGCGCGGCGAGTTGCGTCCGGAGAAACGCCGAGAGTTCAATCAGGCCGGCAAAGCGCCTGTCCCAATCCACGTGCTTGACGGCGGCATGCAGGGCATGCAGCAAGTTTGAGGAAAAAGTGAACGGCACGCCCTGCTGCTGCGCGTAATGGCCCAGGTCAAGATAGCGCGCCAGCCGCTCCGGCTCGGGCGCTGCCTCGTGATGATGGAAAACCATGCAAAGCCCGGGATAAGCCCGCAGTCCCTTGCCGCTCGAGCCGGCGGCAAGGAAGACGCCGCTCAGATCCACCGGCATCGTGCCGATGGAACTGATGCAATCGAGGCAAAGCTTCACCCGGAATTCTCCACAGAGCGCCTGGAGCGCGTGCAGGTCGTTAAGCACGCCCGTCGAAGTCTCGCAATGGGCGCACCACAGCCAGCCTGCCGGGGTGCCCTCCAGACTCCTTCTCACGGCGGCCAGGTCCAGCGCCTGGCCCCAGGGGCATTCCAACGCCTCGAAATCCAATTGAAACCGCTGCGCCTGGTCGATCAGGCGGTTCCCGAATTCGCCATTGCTTAAAACAATTCCCCGGCTCTGCGCCAGGGAAAGCTGCGCGCCGACAACATCGTTGGCCAGCGTGCCGGAGCCGACGAACAGTTGCACATTTCCGGCGCGAACCAGGTCGCACAGAACCTTTCTTGTCGCGGCGAAATCCTCCATGAACGTGTCCGCCCGATGCGATTCGGGCGCCTGTTCAAACGCCCGTCGCACCTCGCGCCGTACCGCCACCGGACCGGGAAGAAAATTGACCGCGCTCGCCTGGAAGGAACGCGAGGGGGATGATCTCAGGAATTCCCGCGCCGTGGACTCGAACATCTCCAACGTGATGTACATCGGCTGGAACTGAGCGTCGCCGGTCCCGACGACCGGGCCGAAAGGAACGAAGCCCAAATGCTGATACAGTTTGAACTGGCGGGTCGTGCCGGAGATGATCGCCAGGTCATACCCTTTCTCAATGCCGTGCTGCCAGAGCAATGCCAGAATCCCCTGCAACACCTGGGCGCCGCGGAACTTCTTGTCGATCGCGAGCAAACGGATCTCGCAAATCTTCCGGCCCGCCGGCAGGTAGGACTCCAGGCTTTCGAGTTTTTGATCGAGCGAGAATGGCCGCTGGCCGCGCACGGCCAGCATGCCGGCCAGTCTGCGGCCACAGAGGCAGATCAAATAGGTGTTCTCCGCGTGGAACTTGTCCACGAGCCGCTGTGCCGGCGAAGGCCGGTGCTGAGGAATTTCTTCGACGAACGTTTTATAGTTCAGCCGGTGAATCTGCTCAAACTCCCAGTCCTCGCTGGCGAACTTGAAAACGAGTGATTGCCGTGTGCTCATGATCAGTGTCGATCGGTTTTGGGATGAAGATGACGCCGCGCAGCCCATTGCGAAAATTCTTCCGCGAGGTTCTTGCGATGTGCGATCACGACCAGCCCGGCCAGAACCGAGACCAGCACGATCTTGGTGTGGGTGTGGCCGAGCAGCAGGCTGGCCAGCGGCAGGCACGCCAGAGCGCACAGGGAGGGCAGAACCACTCGGCGCATCGCCGCCGACAGGCACAGGAATAGAACCGCGTAGGTGAACGCGAGTTGAGGATCGTAAACCAGCAGCGCTCCCAGCGAAGTGGCCATGCCTTTGCCGCCGCGCCAGCGCAGTTGCGCCGGCCAGATATGACCGGCGACCACCGCCAGCATCGTCAAGGCGACCACGCGATCATCGGCGGTGAAATGCCGCGCCGTCCAGACGGCCAACGCGCCTTTGCCGAAATCGAAAAACAGCGTGAGGAAGAAACCGGGCTTGCCTAAAACGCGGCTGACGTTCCTTGAGCCCACGCTGCCACTGCCAATCTCGCGCAGGTCTTTGTCGGCAAGCAGGCGAACCAAATAATAACCGGCGGTGAAGCAGCCCAGGAGATAGGCGAAAAAACAAAGGCCGCCGGCTTGATTCCAGTTTGCGGAACGCAAGTCTTCAATCCACGACATGGCTTTGTTCGGCTATTTCACCAACAATTCTCGTGTCCGCCAGCGACTGCCCGATGATAGCCCTTTCCGGTGCAGTGTGTGAATCAAAAAAAACGGCTTCTTCATCGATTCACGTTCAGCCCGCAAAAAACGGCGCAAACCAACTCTGCCTCACGTTAACCCACTACACCGCCCGCTTGCCAGTCCTATTTTTGCCGATCATCTTGCCCAACGCACTCTCCTCGTGCAGGGAATGGAAATTCTTCGAAGGTAAAGGTCGCGCCGCGCGAATCAACGCCCCTTCACGCCGGCTGCGACCCCGGACGGCTCGCGTTCCGAAGGTCCGAACACCTTTGGGCAACACGCCCTTAAAATGTGCCCCCCACAAAATCCACAAAGTTCTTCAACAACTGCAGCCCGACGTTCTGGCTTTTCTCGGGGTGAAACTGCGTGGCAAAGACATTGTCGCGCCAGACGGATGAAGCGAACGTCACGCCATATGTCGTCCGGGTGGCGATGATGGCGGGGTCGGCCGGTTTCGGGTAGAAGCTGTGCACGAAATACACATAACTGCCTTCTGCGATTCCGCGGTAGAGAGGGCACGCGCGGTTCACCAGCTCAAGCTGGTTCCACCCGATTTGCGGTATCTTCAGTCCGTTGGAATCGGAGAAACGAACCACCTTGCCGTTAAAAACACACAGCCCGGCGGCGCAACTGTTGAATTCCTCGCTCTTCTCAAACAGCGCCTGGTAGCCGACGCAGATTCCCAGAAAAGGCCGGCCCGATTGGATAAACCTTTTGCACGCCTCCAAGAGCTCCTGGCGCTGCAAAGCGTGGATGCAGTCATCGAATGCGCCGACTCCTGGCAGCACCACGGCTTTCGCACCAGCCATCTCTTCGGGCCGCTGCGCCACGCGCACCTGGGCGCCCACTTTAAGCAACGCCTTGTGCACGCTCCGCAAGTTCCCGGAGCCGTAATCAATCAGCGCAATCACGCTCAAAGCTTAGAACGCCTGGTGGCGGCTGGCAACTTCGTGGACGGCGCCTGGAGGGCGCCGCTCAGTCGGCGCCCACGAATGTTTCAGCGACCTTTCAGGGAATCGGCGGAGCGATTCCCTCCAGCGTTTTAATTCTGGCCATGACATGGATTCTTATGGAAGAATTCCCGCGCCGGTGGCCCGCAATTCAGCAGGCCCGTCGCGAAGAAACTATCGCCCTGAACAGCCAATTTTATGGAAGCGATCGCCGAAACCAAAACTGTCTCCGGACTCCAAACCCTCCCCGGCGATGACGTTCGCCAGATCATGTGGCGCTTTGCCGACCGTTACGAGCTCCACATGCTCGTGCAATCCGCCCGCGGCGTGGCGCGCGGTCCCGTGGCCCGACTGGTTGCCAATGGCGCCCGCAATTCCCACGATTGGACCGCGGAGAAGGCTTCGCTGCTGCCCGCGTTTGACGAAAGCGGCATCACGGCGGCGTTTCTCGATCCCGAATACGGCGGCTACCTCCCCGGCCCCAAGAATTTCGCGCTGGCGCTGATTGCATTCGAGTTGTCGTGGGTGGACGCCGGCGCCGCCACGTGCAGCCTGGCCGGCAATCTCGGCCTCGCCCCCATCCACGAACGCGGCACTCCCGAACAGCGCGCCAAATACATTGCCGGCGCCGCACCCGTCAAACCCGGCGAGAACCGCAAACAGGTCCGCGCCGCATTCGCCCTCACCGAACCCCTGCCCTTCGTCGGCGTCGAAACCGGAATGCTCGCCGGCAAAGTCCGCATCGCAGAGTGGAAGGAAGGCGGCGAACCCATGCTGCAGGTCGAGAAACGCGGACGCTTCATCACAAACATGGGCTTTGCCAATGTCGTGACCGCCGCGGTGGATTCGGACGACCAACGCATCAAGGGCAGTTGCATGGTGATTTTGGAGGAAGGCGACCCCGGCACCTGGGACCGCGGCACGCCGACCAAGAAGCTCGTCCACCAGCTTTCCTCCACCAACGATCCGGCGTTCAATCTTAAGGTGCCAGCCAGCCGCATCGTCGGCGGCTACACGGTCAAGGACGGTGTCATAGTCCCTAATTACTCGCACGGCCAAATCATCGAAAGCGTGTTCCGCCGCACCCGCGTCACCGTCGGCTTGATGACCTCCGCCAAACTGCTTTCGGCCGTGGAACCGGTGATTCTCTATCAGCGCCGCCGTTTTCGTGGCGGTGAAGGCGGCCCCGGCACGCCACGGTATGAACTCGGCCTGCAACAGAAGGAAGACGTGTTGCATCGGCTCGTGGACGTCTGGGCCACGGGCGAAGCCAGCGCATCGCTCGGCTTTGCCGCCGCGCGCCTGTTTGACGAACTCGAGCCGCTGGAAAAGCAAAAGGACCGGTGGCTCGCAGAAAAGAAACTGAGCGGCCGCGCCGCGTTCAAGGAACTCGGCAAAAAACAGCAGGAAGCCCTGGAACTGGTTCAAGACAACGCCCGGGCTGTCGGCCAACGCGACCTGAAACGCGTGGACGAATTAACCGCCGATCCATTGGTCCAATTCGCCCTGCTGGATTCCCTGGCCAACGTCCTTTGCCCCGCCTGCAAACTTTGGAACACCGGCCACGGCGCAAATATGATGCGCGAAGCCGTCAGCCTCATGGGCGGTTACGGTGTGACGGAGGATTGCCCCGGCTTTCTCGGCCAGAAATGGATGGACGCACAGCTCGAAGCCACCTACGAAGGCCCCGAAGCCGTGCAACGCCTCCAGCTTTCCATCACCATGACCAATGAACTGTTCCTGGCGCAATTCCAGCAGTGGGTCGGCGCAATGCGGCGGATCGCCTCCGAACGCCCCGGCACCGGCGCCTGCACCCTCGGCACCGCCATGCAACTGTGGCTCTGGACGCTCAACCACCTGCAGGAAGCCAAGGACGCCGACGGCTCGAAACTCTACCACAAGTCGCGCCAGGGCGTGACCTTCCCGCTGGCCGACGCGCTTTGTTGGTTGCTCGCCGCCCGGGAATTCATCCTCGACGTCATAGAACTGGAATCCAAAGGAGCCCAAAACCCCGCCCTGGCCGAGGGCCTGCCCGGGACTATCGCATTCTTTACCGACCTTTGCCACGTCCAAACGGCGCGAGCGGCCGGCGAGGCAGGCCGCATCTGCGCGGAAATCGTGCACGGCTACAATCGCCACCCGGCGTGGGACGAAGCCACTTGCCACGCCTGCTACCAGGCGGACGAACTCGACACGCTCGAAGGCATCATCCCGGGCATCGCCGGCGCCGCCCGGGCGGTCTCCGATGTCGCCGAGGAATTTGAGACGCATCCCCTCAAAGCCGGCCCGTGCGTGAAATTCGCCGGCTTCGAAGCCTTTGTCCGCCTCCGTGCCAAGCTCGACGGCTGCCTGACCGGCTGCCGGCTCGCCAAAGACCGCGCCGCCGAGGCGCTGACCAAAGTGATGACCCGCGAGGCATTGGATTATCCGATTTAAGTACAAAAAGTCACTTAGGAATGGAACAAGGCAAACTATGCCAATGCTGAAATTCACGAAAGCCGAACCCATTCGGTTGAAAGACCACCCGGACTTCACCGAAAGGTGGCTGCAAGACAGAATCTTCGAAGATCCGAGCATACTCGGTTTAGGTGATGTCGAAGTGATAGACCGGGAGCGGCGTCAGGAAAAGGCTGGCCGGTTAGACCTACTTCTCCTCAACCGCGAAGAGAACTGCCGTTACGAAGTTGAACTGATGCTCGGGCAAACCGACGAGAGCCACATCATTCGCTGCATCGAGTATTGGGATATCGAACGACGTAGGTATCCAGGATACGAACATTGTGCGGTATTGGTTGCGGAGGACATAACAACTCGGTTCTTGAACATTCTGAGTTTATTTGCTGGGACTATCCCCTTCGTAGCGATCCAATTCAACGCATTGAAGGTAGCCGATCAGGTTATTGTCAATTTTGTGAAGGTCCTAGACAAAACAGCTTTGAGCCGAGACGACTCAGCGACCGCGGAACTCGAACCTGTCGACAGGAATTACTGGAACGAACGAGCGACACCTGAGACTGTTGGCGTCAGCGATGAATGCTTGCAAATAATCAATCAGTACGCGGACAAAAAGCTTAAGCTCAAATTCAATCGCTATTACATCGGCATGCACGACGACATCCGATCTAGGAATTTTGTCCACTTTAGGCCGAAGAAGAAATGGACCGACATCGGTCTGGAGTTGGAAGATCCAAAGAAGCGGGTGGAGCGACTGAAGGCTGCAGGAATTGAGGCTGGATTCTACGGCGAGGATTTCATCGTCACGCTTCTGCCAGGGCAACTAGCTCCGCAGCGTGAGTTGATCGATGAGTTGTTGCGAGAAGCCGTGCATGACTACCAGGCACATTGAATCGCTGCCCCAAGCCATGCTGAAAGGGTCTCAAGTCGATCCCCAAATCTCCCGCCCCCACCTGGACCGGGACATCGTCTGCGTGGGGTTCCGCCCGGCGAGGGTGGGATTTCTCACCACGCTGGAGCCGAAACAATGAAACCGAAGCGCGCACTGCTGTCTCCCGAACCCGTTGAGGGCCTGATTCTCACACTCCGTGGCCAGCGCGTGATCCTCGACTCCGATCTGGCGCGGGTTTACGCCGTGCCGACCAAGCAACTCAATCAAGCAGTAAAGCGGAACCTTGAGCGGTTCCCACATGACTTTGCCTTTGAACTTGAGCCACAAGAGGTTGCAGCTTTGAGGTCACAAATTGTGACCTCAAAGAGCCGTGGTGGGCGCCGCTATTCTCCCATCGCCTTCACCGAATACGGCGCGATCATGGCCGCCAACGTTCTAAACAGTCGGCGCGCGGTGCAGATGAGCGTCTTCGTCGTGCGGGCGTTCGTGAAGATGCGCGAGGCGCTGGCGCAGAACAAGGAACTGGCTGCAAAACTGGCGGAACTGGAACGCAAGTTGACGGCTCGGCTGGATGACCACGAACAGGCCATTGTCGGTATCCTCGAAGAAATCAGGAAGCTCATGAAGCCGACGCCCGAGCCGGAACCGAAGCGCCGCGAGATCGGTTTCCATGTTCGGGATGCAGCCGTGGCAAAGCTTCGTAGCAGCCGAGGTAACGAGGCTCAAACCAACGCCAGACCAAACCGAGTCAGGGCCTCCTCTCGTCGGCTGCTACGGTCCTGAGAGGCGACCACCCGGAACATTTTACTATGTCAGATCAAACCAGCGTCGACCGCCAGCGAAAGGACGATGACATCGTCTGCCCCGGATGCAGCTCGTCCGCCCCGGGCGGATTTCTAACCACACTGACCCGTCGCGGCGCCTGGCTCGCTGTCTTTCTTCTTTTGATTGCTGTGCCGCTCGGTTGGGCTGAAGAACCGAAGCCTGAGCCGGTCACGGGGATCCTGGCGGCGATGCCGATCGAGCTGCAGATGCTTGAAGGCCAGTTGCAGGGCAAGCGGACGGAGACATTTCTGGATGTCGCCTTCCACACCGGCGCGTTGAACGGACGCAAAGTTGTGCTCGCGGCAAGCGGCGTCGGCAAAGTTAACGCGGCCATGACCGCCACGTTGCTGCTCGATCATTTCCAGCCCAGCGAAGTCCTGTTCACTGGCGTGGCAGGTGGGGTCAACCCGGAGCTGGCGCCGGGCGACATCGTCATCGGCGAGAAGACAGCACAGCACGACTACGGCGAGTGGACGTCGGCCGGCTTTCGCCCTCAGCCAACCGGGAAGATGATGCCGTTGTTCATGACCGCACCGGAACGCCTCCTCGCGATCGCGGAAGCAGCGTCAAAGGATGCGGCGCTGGACAAAGTCCCGACGACGCAAGGCGAGCGGCGGCCGCGAGTGATCCGCGGCGTGATCGTCACGGGCGACGTGTTCATCGCTTCTCCGGCCAAGAACGCCGAGCTGCGCCAGGTGTTCAAGGCCGACGCCGTCGAGATGGAGGGCGCCGCCGTCGCCCAGATCTGCTGGCGGCAACAGGTGCCGTGCCTGATCATTCGTTGCCTGTCCGATAAAGCCGATGCGGCAGCCAGCGCAGACTTCGAGCAGTTTGTCAAAGCCGCCGCCACCAACTCCGCCAAACTGACTTTGTCCATGTTGAGCCTGCTCGCGAAATCGAAATAAAACTCATGGAACCTGCGCCAACTTTAGAACCGGAACGGCCCGAGAACGGCTTCCGTATTCGGAATGGAGCGCAAGCCGGGCTCACAGCCAGAACCCGGAAGCGTTGAACCTTGATGCCCCTGTTGAATTTGAAAAGAGAAACGGAAACCACAGTTTCACCATGTCAGATCAGACCACGATTGACCGCCAGCGCATGGACGTGGACATCGTTTGCGTGGGGTTCGGGCCGGCCACGGCCGGATTCCTCACCTCGCTGTCCAAAGAACTCGCCAACGCCGATCCAGCGGCAGGGCCCGCCGTTAAAAGCGCCGTGATGCCCGGCATGCCGCTGCAGGTGCTCTGCTACGAGCGCGCGGACGACATCGGCTTCGGCGTGTCGGGCATCGTCACGCGAGCGCGGGCGCTGCGAAAATCGTTCCCCGAAATCGAGCAAGCCAATATCCCGATGGCCACGCCGGTTGCCGAAGAGAAAGTGCTTTACCTGCTGGATCCACTCGGCGTGAGCCGACGGTCCCCTGCCCTGCGTCTTGCCGATTCATTCATCCGAACTTTCAAGTGGGCATTGCCGTTCGAGCAGCACGCGTTGAATCTGCCCTGGACGCCCGCGTTCCTGCACAAGCACGGCGGCATGGTGCTTTCTATGGGCCAGTTTATGCAATGGGTCGGCGCGCAGGTCCAGAGCACCGGCACGGTTCAAATCTGGCCCGGCACGCCCGTGGCGGAAGCGCTGGTCGAGCACAGCAACCCAGAACTGGCAGGGCGTGTCACTCCGTGCGCGCCGGGGCTTGATGAAGGTGGAAGCGGCGCGCACGGAGTGGCGCGCCCTGCCTCAGCGGCTGCGACGCCCAAGGTCGTCGGCGTCCGTTTGCTCGGCCAGGGAGTCGACAAGAAAGGCCAGCCTGCCGATGGCTTCACACCCGGCATGGATATTCACGCCGCGCTTACGGTTGTGGGAGATGGACCTATCGGACCCATAGGCCAGCAGTTGGATGCGCACTTCGGCCTGCCGGAAGGACATCACACCCGCGACTGGGCGGTCGGCATGAAGTTCGTTGTGGACTTGCCTGAAGCCACGCCGCTCAAGCCCGGCACTGTGCTGCACACATTCGGCTATCCGGAACCGGAGATTTTCGGATTCCTCTACGTGCATCCCGACCGCGTTGCGTCGCTCGGCATCTTTGTGCCATCCTGGTTCGACAGCCCGATGCGGACGGCGTACTTCTACTTGCAGCACTGGATGTTGCATCCCTATCTATGGCGGTTCCTCAAAGGCGGCAAACTCCGTTCGTGGGGCGCGAAAACGCTGGGTGAATCCGGCCGGCGCGGCGAACCGCATCTCGTCGGCGACGGCTATGCGCGCATCGGCGAGGGCAGCGGCAGCACGAACGTACTCACCGGGTCCGGCGTGGACGAAGCCTGGGCCAGCGGCACACAACTCGCCGAGGCTGTGCTCGAATTGCTCAAGGCGAAGAAACCGTTCACGAAACAGAACCTCGAAGACACCTACGTGAAACGACGCCGGACGAGTTGGCTTGAACAGGAAGCCGTCGTGGCTGAGAAATCCCGCGACGGATTCCAAAAAGGCGTCGTGCGCGGCATGGTGGGAATGGCACTCGCCGGTTTGACCAACGGCCGTTTCACGTTGAGCGGCGATCTATTGCCGACGTGGAAGCGCATTCCAAGCCTCGAAGAATATTACCGCGGCAAAATCTCCGCCGAGGAAATCCGCCAGTTCTGGAAGGAGTGCACGGCCAAGGGCCTTTCGTTACATGGCGCGCTGATGCAGCGGGTGGGCTGGCCGGCGATCCCTTACGACGGCCAATTGCTGGTGTCGCATCAGGACGCGCTGTTGCTGGGCGGCAAAGTGCAGGCGCCACCGGGTTACGCCGATCACGTCGTGTTTCTTTATCCGGAACTGTGCGAAAAATGCGGCACGAAAATCTGCATCGAGCTGTGCAGCGGCCAGGCGATCACGCCAGGACCAAACGGCAGTGTCCCGTCGTTCGACCGCGAGAAATGCGTCCATTGCGGCGCGTGCCACTGGAACTGCGCGACGCCCGTTCCCGGCAACCCAGACCGGACGAACATCGCCTTCCGCGCCGGGACAGGCGGGCTGCACTCAGCGGAGAATTGACTTTCAAGACCGAGGTTTCGATTGAGATCAAGAACCGTTCGCCACACCGCTCTGCTTTCGTGGCTGCCACGCAACGGAAAAAAGAATGGAAAAAAGCACGATACTGTTGACCGACCCTTTTTCTACGCTCTAAATGTTGAGCGTGATATGAAACGCGATCCTGAACTCTTGCGAAACATTATGCTGGCAGCGGAGAAGAATCCGCCTGGCCAGAAGCTATACGGTGGCACGCTGAAGATATTGTGTGAAAACACGCACGAACTCGCCGAACACGTCCAGCTACTCATCGATTCACAAATGATTGATGGTGTCGTGCACAGGCATGCTGCTCCTACGCTTCCAAATATCGTCATCCGTCGTCTAAAGGCCAGAGGTCATGATTTTTTGCAGGCGATGCGCGACGATACCGTGTGGAGAAAAGTCAAAAGGAACGTAATGAAGCCTGCGGCAAGTTGGACACTTGAATTGGCCATCGAGTACGCAAAGCATCTGATACGAGAGAAGCTCGGAGTCAATTGATCTACACGAGCGCCCCCTTCAGGGGTCGCTGCCAGAATAATCCGTCAAGTAATCCACTTGACCGTCGTTGAGCAGGCGTCACAATGTCATTCGTGTTGGTTCTAGGGTTCCACAGCGCAACGCGATCAGGGTGACGATGAGCGAAATCGAATACCTGAAAGCATCTTGTGCCAACTGCGGGGGGCACATCGAATTTCCGAGGGAAGCTGCGGGTCAGAAGACAGAGTGTCCGCATTGCGGGAAGGCCATTTCACTGGAAACGACTGCAGGTTGTTGCAGCGTGCCTGACACTGATTTGGGGACAAGAATATTCTCACGCTTCCCACTGAGGGTTATTGGAGGCGTGGCTTTCGTGGTTCTGGCTTTACTTGTCGGTGGTTGATTGTCATTCGCATTGCGTGCTGACCCGCTCTCCGGCTATTTTGCCAAACGTGAGCGCGGCTGATGCCTCGATACTGCCAACTGAAGGATGATTATGGCTGAATTATTCGAGAGTGTTTCCATCAACGGCATGACACTGGCCAACCGCTTCGTGCGGTCCGCCACCTGGGAGGGGCTGGCCAACCGGGAAGGTTCCGTCACCCCCAAGCTCACCAAAATGATGGTTGAACTGGCCAGGGGCGAAGTTGGTTTGATCATCAGCAGTTACACGTTTGTCAGCCCCGAGGGACAGTCGAGCCCCGGCCAACTCGCCATTCATGACGATCGTTTCGTGGCCGGGTTGCGGGTGATGGTTCAGGCGGTCCATGAGGCAGGCGGAAGAATCGCCTTGCAGATCGTCCACGGCGGAAGGTTTGCGGACTTCGCGCTCACCGGATTGAGGCCAATCGGTCCATGCGCCATTGCGAAGGATGGCCAGACCACCTGCCGGGCCATGAGCAAGTCCGACATCGCGAACATCGTCTCGGCCTTCACCCAGGCGGCCGTGCGAGCCAAACAAGCCGGCTTCGATGCCGTCCAGCTTCACGCCGCCCATGGTTTCCTGCTCAGCCAGTTTCTATCCCCGGCCCTGAACCAGCGGACGGACGAATATGGCGGCACGCTTGAAAATCGCGCCCGGTTCCTGCTCGAAGCAGTGCGGAGTATCCGGAAGGAGGCCGGGCGTGCCTGCCCGCTCCTCATCAAACTCAACTCGGAAGATTTCCTGGAAGGCGGGCTGACGCGCGACGAGGCCGTTCAAGTGGCGGCAATGCTCGAAGCCGCTTCCGTTGACGCCATCGAATTCTCTGGCGGAACCGTGGTTTCTCCGGAAAAGTTTTCGCCGTCGCGTCCCGGCAAACTGAAGGTTCCACAGGACGAGGTTTTCTACCGGGAGGCCGCGAAGCTTTACAAAGCCAGGGTCGGGATGCCTTTGATGCTGGTCGGGGGCATTCGCTCTTTCGAGACGGCCGACGATTTGATCCGCCGCGGGGTGGCCGACTACGTCTCCTTGGGGCGGCCGCTGATTTGCGAGCCGGGACTGGTCAAGCGCTGGCACAAAGGAGATCGCCGCAGATCAGATTGTGCCTCCTGCAATAGCTGCTTCGCTCCCGCCGGCGACGGCCGGGGTGTCTATTGCGTGACCATGGAAAAGAAACGACGCAAAGCCGGCGTGCGATCAAAAACCGATTGCTGAATCATGAAACGAACATTATCCATTCTCGTTGGCACATTTGTCGCGGGCGGTCTCTGGGCGCAATCCATCGACCTGCCTGCTCCACAAAAAGCCGGCGGCATGCCGTTGATGGAGGCGCTGGCGAGGCGATCCACCGCAAGGGCTTTCGACGCCAAAGAACTTTCACCCCAGCAGATCTCCAGCCTTCTTTGGGCGGCTTTTGGCATCAACCGGCCCGATGGCAAGCGGACCGCTCCCTCAGCCAGGAACTTTCAGGAGACCGACATCTACGTGCTGCTCAAGCAGGGCGCGTATGTTTACTCCGCCAAATCCAACAAGCTCAATCTGGTCGTCGCCGAAGACATACGCGCTCTGGGCGGCACTCAGGCTTTCGTAAAAGACGCGCCGGTGACTCTGGTGTTCGTTGCCGACCTTTCCAAAATGGGCGGCGGACGAAGCGAGGACAAAAAGGACTTTGCCCACACCGATGTCGGTTATATTTCGCAAAACGTTTACCTCTTCTGCGCCTCCGAGGGCCTGGTCACCGGGGCCAGGGCGATGGTGGATCGATCGGCGCTCGGTCCAAAACTCAACCTTCGGCCGGATCAGATGATCGTATTGGCGCAATCGGTCGGCTGCCCAAAGCATTGAACTTCCTGAAAGCCCAGTGCCGCCTTCCTCTGTTCGCCCTTCTGCTTGCAGCCGTGACAACCTCGTGTGCGCAAATGCGCCCGCGGCAAGGTGCGGAGCCGAAGCCGATGGTTTTCCGGACGGTCACCATCAACAATCTCGAACCTCGATGCGATCTTACGGGTGAGATTGTTGACGCGCACGATGGCTGCCTGCAGTTCTTCGGTGGCCGTTACTACCTCAAATGATCTCTACTATGCCCTCTTCGATTCCTGTTGCTGCTTTTGTCCCCCTGGCAGCGGTGCGCGCGTCTTCACGTCCGCTTCGCCCCTGGGTCCATTCACCGAGCGAACGAATATCAATCGCCACCCTGGGAATGGAACTCCGATCGCGCCCGCGCAACAGACCTGGATCGCGTGCCTGCCAGCGCCGGAGGGGCCCACGTTCGTGTGGATGGGCGATCGCTGGGGATCGCGTCCGGACGGGATCAAGGGCCACGACTTTCAGTTCTGGAGCGCTCCGCTGAAGTTCGGACCGGATGGCGGCATTCTGCCGATTGAAAATCTTCCGCAATGGAGTGCCATGGTCAGAGCGGGCGACGAACGTCCGTCGCGTCATCCAATCTGCGCCTGGCCCGGGAAGAAGGATCCAAATCCGCTGAAGGTTGACCCATGCACGGGGCAGCCACTGCCACCGGAGTAAGCAGGATTGAACGCCTTGGGATCAGTTTGTGTTCCGCGGCTTCTTGGTCTAAAGAGTCCACCCAGGCCGGAACTCCACAAGACAAGCCGCCGGCTTGGCCGTGTCGGCTCTTCATGTCGAAGTCCCTGTTTAGGCCAATGTATTGGAAGCGCTCGGCACCCTGAAATGGCTTTCCCGACGGCTGCTTGTCACCTAGACTGCGTGGCCAGTTGATGAGAATTTCCATTATTGTTGCTCACCCGAACCCCGGCAGTTTCAACCACGCCATCGCGACCACGGCTGTGGGCACGCTTCGCAAGAATGGCCACGCAGCAGCCTTCCACGACCTGTACCAGGAGCAGTTTCCGCCGTTATTGTCGGTGGCTGAGCTGGGGAAAGACGCCAAACTCGATCCACTGGTCGCGCGGCATTGTTCGGAAATTGCCGCGGCCGACGGCATCATCATCGTGCATCCGAACTGGTGGGGCATGCCACCGGCGATCCTGAAAGGCTGGATCGACCGGGTCCTGCGGCCTGAAGTCGCCTACCGGTTTGTTGAGAATGACCAAGGCGGAGGTGTGCCTCTGGGACTGATCAAGGCCAGGGCGGCGATTGTTTTCAACACCGCGAATACTCCGGTTGATCGCGAAAAGGAAGTGTTCGGCGATCCACTGGAGACATTATGGAAGAAATGCGTTTTCGACTTGTGCGGTGTGCGGACAGTCCATCGGCGGACATTCACAGTGGTCGTCACCAGCACGCCGCGGCAACGCACGGAGTGGCTGGCGGAAGTGCGCACTATGGTCGGCCAACACTTTCCCGCCGCGTGATCCGAGGGTCTGACAAAACAGTGTCAGGCGCGTTGCGAGGTTAGTCTGGAGAATCCCGATTACTCTCAGCCCTTGACTTGGCAACGCATTTTTGTCCCACGTGGGACATATTTTCGTCATCCGCAACGCCAGAGGGATCATCCGCCCCCTGCTGCTTCGTCCTTTTCAAACCAGCCCCAACTCATGATCATCTCCAGCACATGAGCACTGCATACCAAATTGTTGTTTGCGCCAGCATCGTGCCGGACCCGCTGCAAACGCTGGAGCCGGTCAGCGGCCCGGCCGGCCCGGCGTTGAAAAATGAAATGATGTTGCCCGCGGTCCTCGACCCGTGGGCCAGCCATGCGCTGTATGAAGCGGCCCATCTCGCGAAGAACGCGCCCGGCAGCAAAGTCTGGCTCGTGAGCCTCGGCCCCAAAGCCAAGCTGCAACAGGTCATGATGACGGTGGCCCAAAAGGTCCCGTTCGAATTGATCGCGCTGGACGGTTCGGCAAGCGGATTCACCGATGGTTACGAAACGGCCGCCTTCCTGGCGGATGCGATTGCTGGAATTCCGGGTCTGGACAAATCGAAGCTGCTGGTCTTTGGCGGCTGGGAATCCGCATCGCGCGGCGCCGGCGTGACCCTGCAAGCGGTTGGCGAGAGATTGGGCATCACCGACCAGTTTCAGGGTGTAGATGAATTGAAAGTGAACGCCGACGGTTCGCTGGAAATCCTGGAGCGGGTTGAAGGCGGCAAACATCAAGTTTCGCGGTGCGCCGGGCCGCCTGCCTTGCTCGGTTGGGCCACGGGAAACCTCCCGGAACCCAGGAACAACCCGCAGGTGGGGATGGTGAACATGCGCACGGTGATGCCGGCATTGCAGAAAGCCAAGGCAGTGAAGGTGGCCGCGGAAGGGATCTCTTTCAACAGCGTCACGTTGCCGAAGCAGCTTCGAGAAACGCGAATTGTCAAAGACGCCCCGGTGGAGGACATCGCGAAGGAAATTCTAGAGTGGATAAGAAAATGAATTGCCGCAAAAAGGCACAAAAAGCGCAAAAGAGAGAAGGGATATGAAAATGGAAACCTTATTGCGCCTTTCGTGCCTGTTTGCGGCCAATTGAACTTATGGAAACGATTCTTCTTCTCGCACACACGGAAGCCGACGGCTCGCTTGCCAAATCCGCGCGCGAGGCGCTGCGCGCCGGCCGGACGCTCAACAAAGCCATCGCCGGCTCAAACCTCGTCGTGGGGTTGGTTGGCGCAAGTCTCCAGGCGGCGGCGGACTCCATCGCCGGCTGTCCCGCGACCTGCTATTTCGGCGTCGCGGGCGCGGACTTCGGTCAGTCACGATACGCCACCGACGCCGCCGCAGTTGAAGCTCTCTGCAAAGCCGCCCAGGCCACGCTGGTTGTCGCCCCGGCGACGTCGCGCTGGGCCCGGTTGTTGCCAGGCGTGGCCCAGCGCCTCGGCGGTCGCGCGGACTCACATGTGACCGGCGCAAGCGCCGAGGGCGGCAGGGTCACGATCAACCGCTGGTATTACCGGCAGCGCATGGAAGCTGTGCTTCAGCGCGTCCAACGCCCTTGGTTCATTCTCGTTGATCCCGGCAGCCAGTCGCCGTGCGAGTGTGGCGCCGGCGCCGCCAAAGTTGAAACTGTCACGGTCAATGTGTCCAACGCGTGCAAGCGCACGACGGTCACGGGAATCCGCCAGCCGGCGTCGAATCAGCAAACGATCCGGCCGGATGCCCAATTGCTTTTCGTCGCGGGCGCCGGTTGGACCAAGAAACAGGCGGACGGTCAAACCCACCTGCCTGAGGCCGAGAAGCTCATTCTGGATTTTCTCAAGCTCACCCGCGCGTCATTGGGGAGCAGCAAATCGCTCGTGGATCAGAGCGGAGAAGGTCAGACCGTGCTTTCCTTCCTCTCGCACCTGAACCAGATCGGGCAAACCGGCTCGACACCCCGCCATCCGAAAGGACTCAGCAGTTGTTGTCACGGCGAGGAACCGCACACCGTCGGCTGGCGTTTCATCAACGAGCGGCGCGCGATCAGCCTGGACCCGAATTGCGGGTGGGCGCGGGGCAAGGCGGACGTGCTTTATGTCGCCGACGCGTTCAAGGTGATGGCGAAAGTGAACGAACTGCTGGCGGGGAAGAGGTGAAGCACATTCTCAACGCGGCCGAATTTCAATGGCAAATGCGAATTATGTTAAGCAGAGGCAGGGCGCGGTGTCCCACCGCGCCGCTTTCATTTGCGGGAGTCGGTAGTCTCGTGGATTTCCGGCGGGCCGCGGACAGCCCGCCCCACCGTGACTTAACAGTGGTTGGAAGAGGGTGAATTCCCTCAGGCCGTCCGCCGCGGCACCTGGCGCACGCGCGCGGCGAAATCGTCGACTTCGTCCAGGCTTTCACAGCCGACATTCAACACATCGACGCAGCCGGATTGGAGCACGAAGCGCACCGACGCGTCGCGCCGCTCTTCGTCATGGCGCAATTCCCCGGCGCCGATCAGTTTCATGCCGACCACGCCTTTGCCGGAGGCATGTAGTTTCCGGAGCACCGGCAGCACTTTTTCCGGCGACCCGTCCATGGCCATGCCATACGGATTGATGCGCGCATGCACCGAATCGACCCAGGGTTCATCGATTGCCGCCTCGAGCGCCTTCAACGAGTGGCAGGAGACTCCGAGAGCCCGGACCGTTCCCTTTTCCTTGAGTTTGACCATGAGGTCCATCTGCCGGCGCAATTCCTGCGGCCATTTCGCGGCAGTCACGCAGTGCAACAGCAGCAAGTCGATGTAGTCGGTCTGCAATTCCTTCAGGAAACGAGGCACCACAACGTCCGCATCCGGTCGTTCGCTTTCCGGCAAACCGCCGTGCGCCCACCAGATTTTACTTACGATGAAATAGTCGCTCCGGGCAATGCCTTTAAGCGCCGGCACCAGGCAGGGGTGGGTGCCGTAGAGATCGGCGGAATCGAACAGGCGAACGCCGCGCTCGTGCGCTCCCCGGACCAGCGCCGTGAATCCACGTTGTCCCAGGCGCGTCTGATTGGATTTGCGCTGCCAGCCGTTCGTGCCCGTGCCGAGGCAAAAGCGCGGCACTTTCAGCCCGCTCCCGCCCAGCGCGACCTTCTCGTAGGGATCAAAAGAAGCCGCCGCCGGTTCCGCCGCGCCGGCAAACCGCGCTCCGGCAATCACCGCTCCAACCCCCAGCGCGGAGCATCTCAGAAATTCACGTCGTTTCAGTTGCATAAAAATCCTGCTCGATGACTTGACTGGTGCGGCGGAAGATCAATCCAAATATCCACGTCCAAGGTCGTTTCCATGACGCACTGCAGAGTGTGAGCTTCGCTTCACGCGATTCATTCTAGCAGGGATTCCCGCCGAGTTCACGCTCTGTTTTCAATCGCAACTGCCCGCACGCGGCGTCAATGTCATGGCCCTTTTCACGGCGGAGTGTGGCAACAACTTTTTGCCTCTCCAGCGCGGCCAGGAACTGTTCCTGGATTTTTTCGTCCGGGTGTTCCCAGGGCAATCCTTCCACTTTATTGCAGGGAATCAGATTCACTTTTGCGCGCAGCCTGCGCGCCAGCGCCGCCAGGGCTTTGGCGGCATCCCGCCCGTCGTTGACCCCGGCAATCAGGACATATTCCACAGTGATCATCCGGCCCTTTTTGCGCCGGTAATATTCGCAGGCGGCAATCAATTCCCGGAGCGGGTGCTTGCGATTGACCGGCATGATCCGGTTTCGCGTTTCGTCCGTGGCGCCGTGCAAGGAAACGGCGAGGCGAACCGGCAGCGGCTCGTCCGCGAGGCGCCGGATCTGCGGGGCGAGGCCGCTGGTGGAAACGGTGATCTTGCGGGCGCCGATGCCGCCGCCCCACGGCGCATTCAGAATCCGCAGCGCCTTCACGAGATGGTCGTAGTTCGCCAGCGGCTCGCCCATGCCCATGATGACGAGGTTGTTGATGAGGCGCGAGGTGGGAAGCGCGAGGTGCGAATTCTCCTCCGCCCGCCCTTCAGCCTTCACTCTTCTCATTTCGCCTTGATGCCACCGTTCCACGGCGATGACCTGCCCGACGATTTCGTCGGCGCGCAGGTTGCGTTTCCAGCCCGCCAGTCCGCTCGCGCAGAATTTGCAGCCATAGGCGCAGCCCACCTGCGTCGAAACGCAGAGCGTATGCCGGTCGCTGGCCTCGCCGTAAAGCGCCGGGCTGGCCGGTATCAGGACACTCTCGATGAGCGACCGGTCGTTCAGGCGCCACAGAAACTTCTGCGTGCGGTCACGCGAACCCTGTTTACGCGCCAATTCCGGCGCTTGCAGCGAGAACTCCGCCTGCAATTTCTCGCGAAGCGGCTGCGGCAGATTGGTCATGGCGTCCCAGTCCGCCACCCAGTGCCCGTAAAGCCACCCGAGCACCTGGGAGACGCGAAACGCCGGCTCGCCCCAGCTCTTGAGGCAGGCTGCCAACTCTTCCTTCGTTTGCGATCTGATGTCGGGCTTCAAGGGATTTGCAGACCACGATTTAGGATTGACGCATCACCTGCAAACGGCACGTCGATCGCAAATCGTAAATGAGGATGGAGCGCGCTTCCGCCCGCGCGGAGCATCTTGAGGGCGGGCTGCTCAAATCATCCAAGCCCCAAAAGGCTGGACGGCGAACTCCGTGCCCGCCGTCACTACAGCAAGAAAACGGAGATTTCGCAACCTGGATTCCGGCTGTAGCGCGCACGGAGTGCGCCGCCCTACCCTCACGCCATTTGAGCGCCACACCCCTGACACCACCTCGGGCACGGCGCCGAGCCCTGGCAGTGCTCTCAAGCTACCTCCCGCCCGCGGAGTCGGAGCTTAGCGTTCACTTCGTCACGTAGTACTTTTCCGCATATTCCTTCACCATGCGCGCCGTCGAGAATTGCGGCACGAGCGTGACCATCGCGCGGCGGATGCGCTGGATCCACTGCCGCGGAATGCCCTGCTCGTCGCGCAGGTAGAAAAGCGGAATCACCTGCTCGGTCAGCGTCCGGTAAAGATTCGCGCTGTCGATGCGATCCTGCTGCTCGACGGACTCGGCGTGGGAGTCTTCGCCGATGGCGAACCCGTTCGTGCCGTCATAGCCTTCGCGCCACCAGCCGTCCAGGATGCTGAGATTCAGGCAGCCGTGGCATCCGGCCTTCATTCCGCTGGTGCCCGAAGCTTCGAGGGGACGGCGCGGGGTATTCAGCCACACGTCGCACCCGGACACCATCTGCCGCGCAACGTGGATGTCATAGTTCTCGATGAACACCATGCTGCCCTGCAGATCGCTGTACTTGCTCAGGTGAATGATGTGTTGAATGTAACGCTTGCCGTCGTCATCGCGCGGATGCGCCTTGCCTGCGAAAATGAATTGAATGGGCCGGTTTTTGTCGCGAGTAAGGCGCACGATATTCTCAATCTGCTGAAAGATGAGGGGGGCCCGCTTGTAAGTGGCGAACCGGCGGGCGAAACCGATGGTCAAGGCATCGCAATTGAGCAGCGAATCGAAAACGATGTAGTCGCCCTGCGTCAGCCGGTGGCCCTGGATCAAAAGCCGGCGGCGGCAGAACTCGACCAGCTCGCGGCGCAACCGGTACCGTAATCCCCAGATTTCCTCATCCGAAATGAATTTGGGATCGACGATTTTCTGCCAGAATTCGGGCGAGTTGATGCGGGTGTCCCAATCGGAGTTTGCCGGTATCGACGGAGGGAAAGGCTGGTCGGAGTTGCTGGTGAGTTTTCGCCGCCAGAAGCGGCGCACGGGGCCTTTCATCCAGCCCAGCAGGTGGACGCCGTTGGTGATGTGACCGATGGGCACCTGTTCGACCGGCCGGCCCGGGTAAAGTGAACGCCACATGTGCCGGCTCACGCGGCCATGGAGCTCGCTCACGGCGTTGGCGGCGCGCGACAGTTTCAGCGCGAGCACGGTCATGCAGAACGGTTCGTTCGCGTTTCTCGGATCCACCCGGCCCAGTCCCATCACTTCGGAAAACGGCACCGGCAGTTTCGTCCGGAATTCGTGCAGCGCGTAATCCACCAGACTCGGGGTGAACCGGTCGTGGCCGGCCTCAACCGGCGTGTGCGTCGTAAAAATGCATTCCGCCTTGGTCTGCGCGACGGCGTCCTGAAAATTCTTCCGCGCCGCCATTTTTTCGCGGATCAGTTCCAGGGTCAGGAAGGCCGCGTGGCCTTCGTTCATGTGAAAGACGGACGGTTGCACGTCCAAGGCGCGCAGCAAGCGCACGCCGCCGATGCCAAGCAGCACCTCCTGCATGATTCGCGTCGTGCTGTCCCCGCCATAGACCCGCTGCGTCAGATCCCGGAAATGCTGCTCGTTTTGAGGAAGATTCGTGTCCAGCAGATAGACCACGACACGCCCCACGTTGACACGCCAGACCCGGAAGAACACCTGGTGCATGTCGATCTCAACCTGGCACACCAGGGGTTGGTCACGTTTCGCGGGGTTCATCACCGGCTCCAACGGCAGATTGTTTGGGTCCAGCAGCGTGTAGTACTCGGTCTGCCAGTTGTTTGAATCAAACGCCTGTTGGAAATAGCCTTCGCGGTAAAAAAGGCTGATGCCGATGAAGCCCAGGCCGAGGTCGCTGGCTGATTTGGCATGATCGCCGGCCAGAACACCCAGGCCGCCGGCCGCAATGGGCAGGGTTTCATGAAAGCCAAATTCCGCTGAAAAATAGGCCACCGGATTCCGCCGAAGCTGCGGCGCATACTGATGGCCCCACGTGGACGGGTCGTTCATGTACGCGTCAAATGTCTGCAGCACGTCGCGCACGCGCCCGCCCAGAAATGGGCCCTGCAGCCGGACGCGCAGTTCGTAAGCGGAAACCTCGTGCAGGATGGCGACCGCGTTGTGATAGAGATTCTGCCAGCAGCGTGGGGAAAGTTCGTGAAAGATTTCCTGCGCCTCCTGGTCCCAGGTCCACCAGAGATTTCGGGCGAGTCTGTGCAGTCCGGTCGTCAGTTCCGTCACTTCTTCACGCGTCAACGGCTTTTTTGACATAGTTTTTTGCCCAACCGCGATTTGAACATTTCGTTCTGAGTTGCTACGGTATGAAGCCCATAGGAACATCGCAAATAGATTTCCTGCGCGTATGCAAGTTGCGTTCCAACCGGGAAGGTTGGCGGGAAGAATATTCCACGGGCAGGCGTTGCCCGTCGCCCTGGCTCCGGGCTGCAATTGACACGGTATGAAAAAATACACGCATGTCATTAATGTTGGCATTCAGAACAACCTGACGTACCGGTTCAACTTCCTGGCCCGGACACTGTTCGGCCTGATCCCGTTGATCGCGATGCTCTACGTGTGGCAGGCTATCTACGCCGGCAAAGCGGCCGGGGCGATGGTCGGCACTTACACGTTCGCCCAAATGGTTTCCTATTACCTCCTGACCACCCTGATCGATGCCTTGACGGCGGTGAACGAGGACGACTGGCAGATCGCCGCCGACATCAAAGACGGCAATATCAGCCAGTTTTTGCTGAAGCCGGTCGATTACCTTGCGTTCCGGCTCTGCCTGTTTTTCTCGGGCCGGTTAACCTACATCGCGGTGGCCGGCGTGCCCCTGGCGATCTTCATTTTTTGCCTGCGCCATTATGTCGTGCTGCCGGCCGACGGGCTTGCATTCGTCCTGTTCCTGTTTTCCACGGCGCTCACCGCCCTGCTCCAGTTTTTCATGTCTTACACCATGGCGATGCTGGCGTTCTGGGTGTTGGAGGTCTCCACCTTTATTTTCATCCTGTTTGCCTTCGAATACATCGCCAGCGGACATTTGTTCCCATTGGACATTTTGCCACCGGGTCTCGAACGGGCTCTGTATTTTACGCCGTTTCCTTATCAGCTCTATTTTCCCGCGAGCATCTACATGGGCAAAACGGGAGGCATGGAGCTGGCGGAGGGCCTCGCCATCCAGCTCGCCTGGGTCGTTGCGGCTTATTGGCTCGCCCGTCTCGCGTGGAGTCGTGGAATCAAAAAATATGCGGCCGCAGGAGGCTGAACAATGAGTCTAAAGTCCAAAATCCAACGTCCAAACTCTGATGTCCGAAGCCCGGAATCTAAAGTCTAGCGCGCCGGTGTTCGCGCTGCCCGCATCACGCATCCGGCGGCTTGGCTCGATTATCGCGCGCTACGGCAGAATCTACGCCGCTTTGTGGAAGAATTCCGTGACGCGTGAGACCATGTTCAAAGGCAACTTTCTCCTCTGGATTGTGGTGGAACTCCTCTGGTTCGGCCTGCAGCTCTGCTTCGTCGGCGTGCTTTACCTGCACACGAAACAGATCGGCACGTGGACGCAGTGGCAGGTCGTGATGCTGATGGGGGCGAGCCATTTCATACAATTGACGTTTCAGGCGTTCTTTCTCGTGAACTGCGTGAACCTCTCGGAACTGGTGCGGACCGGCAAGCTGGATTTTCTCCTGCTGATGCCCGTCAACTCGAGGTTTGTGGTCTCGCTCCGGCAGGTGGATCTCGGTGCGTTCGTCAACGCGGCTTCGGGTCTGGCGGTCATGGCCTACGCCGGGAGGCAACTGGGGCTGGCGCCCACCTTCACGCAGGTGCTCGGTTTCGCAGTACTCTGCCTGGCCGGAATCCTGATTCATTACTCGCTGATGCTGCTGCTGGCGACGATCAGTTTCTGGACCGTGCGCGCCCAGGGCATTGTGTGGGGTTACTACAACCTGTTCAACATCGCGCGCCTGCCCGACGAGGCGTTTCACGGCCTGTTCCGGGCGCTGTTCACCTTCGCCATTCCGATGTTGCTCGTTTCCAACGTTCCTGTCCGGTTGCTTGTCAACAAGTTGACCTCGCCGATTCCCCTTCTTCTGTTGATCTTGATGAGCGCGGCCTGCTTCGCGGTGTCCGAATTGGGCTGGCGCGCCTCGATCCGCCGCTACACCAGCGCCAGTTCCTAGCCCACTCCATCCAGTAGAAACCACGAAATACTCAGCGCGGCGTATTTCGTGGTTCCGCCCTCCGCGTAGCCACGGCTTAGCCCTGGCGCAAAACCACCGCGCGCCCCCCGGCCCGGGCAGACTCCAGACAGGCATCCATCACCTGCTGCGTTTTCAGGGCGATTTCCGGCCAGAATGCGTCAAGCCGGCCGGACAAAGCATGGTTGGAGAAAGTGCGAAACAAATTCGTTTGCTGCGCGACCGCATCGCCATTGGCCTGCCCGTCCGCGGCGGCTTTGACCCGCACCAGGTTATTGTTGACTTCGAATGCTGACTCGAGATCGCTTTGCGTAAAGACAAAGTCCGAAACGCGCAGATAACCTTTGGTGCCGCTCACGTTGGCCCATTGCTGCATTTGCGCCAGGAAGGAACTGTAAAATCCGGCGGACACGTCATCGCCGAAAACCAGTTCGGCTGAAAAATCCAACGGGACGGCCAACGGACTGCGGCCAACCTCGCAGGCGGAGAGCACGCGGCCGGTGACTTCGCGCGGCAGTTGCCAGTGCAGCGCCCAAAGGATGAATCGGATGCAGTACCAGCCCAGATCGCCCAGGCAGCCGGCGGGTTCCAGGTCGCTGTGCACCCGGATGTTGGTGCGCAGAAAATTCTCGCCGCCGCGGAAACTGAAGATGGACATCACGCGCTTGATCCGGCCGACGCTCGTTCCGTCGTCGATCACGCGCCGGATGCGCTCCAGCCGCGGATGGTGCATGAACATCACTCCATCCATGAACTGAACGCGGTTCTTGCGGCAGGCCGCAATCATCTCCCGCAAGTCGGCCGCGCTCAACGCGCAGGGCTTTTCACAAACCACGTGCTTGCCCGCTTCGGCCGCGCGGATCACCCATTCCTTGCGCAACCCGGTCGGCAACGGAATGTAAAGGGCGTCCACGTCCTTCGCCGCGATCAATTCCTCGTAGCTGCCCAGGGCGGCGGGCGGCTTCTCGAACGGCGCCAGCCGCTGACAGTTCGCGATGAACTGGCGGCTGCGCTCAACGTCGCGGCTGGCGACGGCAGTCACAATCGAGTTGCCGCTGTGAGCAATCGCCTTCCAGTTCTTCTGCCCGATTTGGGCGGTGCTCAAAAAGCCAAAACGAACTTTATTTCCACTGCTGCCACGATGTTGGTCTTGCATCATTTTGTATTGTATCCTGCCGCTTCGCGCACCCGCTCAATAATGACATCCACCATGCCCGGATCGGTCCCGACCGCGGACGCGTACCACACGAGTTTGCCATTGCGCTCTGTCGGATTGTGCCACGGGGGCTGGCCGTTGGCCAGTCGCTGCCGCACCCCCCGCTTCGCCTGGCCCAGCAACACGGGAATGTCCTCGCGCGTGTGCATGCCGTCACTGATGAAAAACGGAACCACGACGATGTTTCTCGTTTGCGCCAGTTGATAGCATGCGCCAATGCGCGGCTCTTCTTCCATGAAAACGCCATGCACCGCGGCGTACTCCTTCAGGGCGCGAATCAATTCGACCTGGTGATCGATGGCTTTCCGCGAGTTTTCGTTTTGGCCAGTTCCGTGCCCGGCGATGAACAGCGTCGTGTCAGCCGGCTGGGGGGCGCGCGGGAAAGGAGCTTGCGCCACCACCTCGCGAGCCCGGGCCCGGAGGACGCCGGTCATGTGGTCGTGCGTGCCGACCGGCTTGCAGTAGAAGAGTGCCGAGTCGTGAGCTTTGAGTGTTGCGTCGGCGCCGAATCCCAGTTCCCGGGGAATGATCCGGCTGCTGAAATAGCCTTCGCTGATGAACAACGGCGCGATAAACACGCGCGGCGCCGACAGCGCCGCCAGGACCCGCTTTACGCCGGGTTCCTGCTTCCAAAAAGCCTCGCGGACCTCGGCAAAGAGGTTCCGCCGGCGCAATTCGGCGGCGTGTTGAAAAACGGGGGCGGCCGACTCGGTGTTCTTCGTCGAACCATGGCCGAGCAGCACCAATGCGGCGTTTGAAAAGTCTTCGCGAGACACGCGCAATCGTTAGCTCAGGAAAATCCAAAGAGCAAGTGTGGGCACACCGGCAGCCTTTGCGGAGGTGCAGCCGGGCGCGGCCCCGGACCGCGCAATTCGGCAGTGGCGCAGTTTAGCCAGAAAAGTGGCGCAGTTTAGCCGGAAAGTTGGTGGGGCGAGCGTCCTCGCGAGCCGCGCGTTGATTGGAGGGCACTGCTCCGTCAGTGCCCAAGAAATCAGGGAAGCGACAAAGCGCTTCCCTCCAACGCAACCCCGGCTCGCCGGGAGTCTC